>OJKE01000047.1_pt1 | contig 100013 bp, 87 predicted proteins | sample 1596501 | NCBI WGS metagenome assembly OJKE01 (sample SAMEA4350125, study PRJEB24818) | metagenome | biome: human; feature: gut; material: faeces | place: Denmark | collected 2013-09
CTTCCACGCCGGAGAACCCGGCCCCGGCAGATGCCCGCCCGACCGTGACTGAAACCACCACCCCTAGTGCACCGGAGCCCACCGCCCCGGCCAGCGTGGTGGCGGATGCCCGCCCGGCCGAAGGACCCAAACTGATCCAGACCGGTCAGCTGAACTGGCCCATACCTGTTCTGACGGCAAGTGGTCTGGTGCTGGTGGCCGTGGGTGCCTACCTGATGGAGCGCAGCAAGAAACGTGAAAAGAATGCGTAAAGTATCCCCCGGGCTTGTCTGTATCGTGCTGGGTGTGGTGCTCCTGCTGGCGGCGGGCGGCCTGTACGCCTACAACCGCTACGAGGATGCCCACGCCGGTGCCGAGGCTCAGACCGTGGTGGCCGACCTTCAGCAGAAGGTGGAGACCCCGGAACCGGAGGCAGAGAGCGGCCCCCTGGACCCAGAGCTCCCGGTGGTGGAGATCGACGGCAACGAATATGTGGGTGAGATCTCCATTCCCGCCATCGGCATTGATCTGCCGGTGATGAGCGAGTGGAGCTACCCCCGCCTGAAGATCGCCCCCTGCCGCCAGTTCGGCTCTTCCCGCACCGATGATCTGGTCATTGCGGCGCACAACTACGAGAGCCATTTCGGCAAGCTGACCTCCCTCACAGCGGGGGACAGCGTCACCTTCACCGATATGGACGGCATCGTGAATGAGTACGTCGTGAACAAGGTCGAAGTGCTTGACCCCCACAGTGTGGAGGAAGTGGAACACAGCGGCTACGCCCTGGTGCTGTACACCTGCACCTATGGCGGCAAGACCCGTGTCACCGTCTTCTGTGATCGTGCATCGTAAAAATCAAGGCTGAAAAACAAAAAGAAGCCCCGACATTCGTCGGGGCTTCTTTTTTACTATGTGGGAACTCCCTCCGTCATTGCTGACGCAATGCCACCTCCCTCTCAGAGGGAGGCTTTTCGCTGCCGTAAGGCTCCCTCCTAGAGGGAGCTGTCGCCGGAGGCGACTGAGGGAGTTACTGTTTTTTCCACCGCCGCATCACGCCCATGCCCAATGCATAGGGGCCGGTGTGCACGGCAATGGTGCAGCCGATCTGCAGCAGGACCACATTGCACTCGCAGGTGGGGTACTTGGCGCGCAGGGCGGCGCGGGTCTGCATCCAGAGCCGCTTGCCCTCGTCGGCATCGTAGCCGTAGCCCACCGTGATGCAGTAGTCGTCGGGCGTGCCGTTGTGTTCGGCCAGATAGGTCATCAGCAGGTCGAGGGCCTTCTCAAAGCTCTTCTGGCGGCCGCGGGCCACACCAGCGGAGAAGATCTCGCCCTCCTTGAACAGGATCATGGGCTTGATGCCCAGAATGTTGGCAGCACGGCCCGTGACTTTGCCGATGCGCCCGCCCTTGATGAGGTAGTCCAGATTACCCACCGTGAAGAAGATCTGGTTGGTGATCTTTTCCGCTTCCAGCCAGGTCACGGCTTCGTCCAGCGTACAGCCTGCATCCCGCATGGCCACCGCGTTTTCCACCACGATGGATTCGGTCACGGTGGCGGCGGTGCTGTCAATGACCTCGATCTTAGCATCGGGGAAATCCTCCAGCACCAGCTCCCGGGCGTTGCGGGCACTGCCCACGCAGCCGCTCATCTTGCTGGTAAAGCAGATGCAGAGCACCGGGCGGCCCGCCTCGGCATGGGCCCGGAAGGCGGTTTCAAAATCCTCCAGAGAAGGCAGGCTGGTCTTGGGGTAGGCCGCGGGGTTATCTACCATGAACTGGTAGAAATCGCGCACGGCGATCTCCTTGCCTTCCTTGCGGTAGTGCTCACCGTCCAGCGAGACATAGAAGGGGATGATCTCAATATTCAGTGTTGCGGCCGTCTCAGGGGTCAGGTCGCAGGCGCTGTCCGTGATGATATCAAACATAGTCACGCTTCCTTTTCAATGCGGCGGGTTCTGTGGCGCGGATCAGACGTTGTGGTGGATGTAGGCCTCACGCTCGGCACCCACGGAGATGTAGGTGATCTTGCAGCCAATAGCCTTTTCCAGATACTCAACGTAATCGCGGGCTTCCTGGGGCAGATCCTCCCACTTGCGGGCGGCAGTGATATCGCAGTGCCAGCCGGGCAGATACTCCACCACGGGCTGTGCGGTGTCCAGAGCCATGCCCATGGGGAAACGCTTGGTGATGGTGCCGTCGGTCAGCTTGTAGCCGGTGACCATGGGGATCTTCTCCATGTAGTCCAGCACGTCCAGCAGGGTCAGGGCAACCTCATCGCAGCCCTGGCAGAACACGCCGTAGTGGCTTGCCACCAGGTCGATGGGGCCAACGCGGCGGGGACGGCCGGTGGCTGCACCGTACTCGTGGCCAGCCTCACGCAGGGCGTGCTTCTCTTCCTCGGTCATGGCCAGCTCAGTGACAAAGGGGCCGTCGCCCACGCAGGAGGAGTAAGCCTTCATCACGCCGATGCTGTTGGTCAGCTTATGGCCCGGGATGCCTGCGCCGATGGGGGCGTAAGCGCCGATGACGTTGGAGGAGGTGGTGTAGGGGTAGATGCCGAAGTCGATGTCGCGCAGAGCGCCCAGCTGTGCCTCGAACAGCACTTTCTTGCCGGCGGCATCTGCGTCAGCCAGATACTGGCCCACGTCGCAGATGTAATCCTTGAAGATGGCGGCATACTTCTCCAGCCATGCCCACATCTCGTCCACGCTGATGGGGGCGGAGTGGTAGCTGCCCTCCATCACCAGGTTCTTGGAATCCACCATGGTCACCAGGCGCTTCTTCACGCTGTCGTCCAGGTGGAGCAGGTCACCCATGCGCAGGGTCTTCTTCATGTACTTGTCACCGTAAGTGTAGGCGATGCCGCGCTTGGTGGAGCCGAACTGTGCGCCGGTCTTGGCCAGGCGGGCCTCTTCCAGGCCGTCCTGATCGACATGGTAGGGCATGGTGATGGTGGCCCGGTCGGAGATCTTCAGGTTATCGGGGGTGATGGAAATGCCCTGCTCCCGCAGATTGTTGATCTCGCCGTCCAGATGGTGCGGGTCGATGACCATACCGTTGCCCATCACGCAGACAACGTTGGGGCGCAGGATGCCGGAGGGCAGCAGGTTCAGCACGAACTTGCCGCGCTCGTTCTTCACGGTGTGGCCTGCGTTGTTGCCGCCCTGATACCGTGCAACGATGTCATACTCCTGGCTGATCAGATCGACCATGCGGCCCTTGCCCTCATCGCCCCAGTTGATACCCGTAATTGCAGTAAGCATAATAAATGACCTCTTTATCATTTTTTCAAAAGACAGCCTTTTCCGTGCACCTTGCCCGGGATACGCCACCTTGGGAATCTGTACCGCCCGCGGAAATGTCCGCAACAATACAATTATAGTATAGCACGAAACGCGGAACAAAAAAAGAGGGAAGAAACACTTTTCTCTCAATTATCCGCCAGGCGCTCCTCTTCGTGATGCTGCTTTAGTTCTTCTTCCCCAGCTTGTGCACAGTGCCATCCGGCTCTTTAATCGAGGTATTGTTCAGCTGGGCGCGCAGGCTGGCCTTTACGTCCGCAACATACTCCTGCCGCAGGGCCTGCTGCTCTGCCTTTTCGGCATCGGTCAGGCCGGTGGTCTTGCTCTTTTTTGCCAGCTCGTTGATACGGGCAATCTTCTCGTTTGTCATCGCAGTTCTCCTATTAGATAAAATGTGATATAATATGACCGGGATGCCCCTTCCGGCAGCTGCGGCTCTTTTGGCGAGGCAGCAGGAGGGAGCTATTTGAATCAAAGCAAGTATAACAAAGGATGAAACCGATGTCAAAACAGTTGAATTTTGCACAGCAGATGGACGAAGTGTTGAAAACGCTGGGGCCGCAGCGGCCAAAGCTGCTGCTCCATGCCTGCTGCGGGCCCTGTTCCAGCGCCGTGCTGGAAAAGCTGTGCCGGTATTTTGAGATTACGGTGCTTTACTATAACCCCAACACCTGGCCTGCCGAAGAATACTACCGCCGGGGCGAGGAGCTGAAAAAGTTCGTGGCGCAGGCGCACCCGCTGGGGGTCACGGTCATCGAGGACTACTACGACCCGCAGGAGTTCTACACGGCTGTGCAGGGGCTGGAAAACGAGCCGGAGCGGGGCGGGCGGTGCACCGTCTGCTACCGTTTGCGGATGCGCCGGGCGGCACAGTACGCAAAGGAGCACGGCTTTGATTGGTTCACCACCACGCTTTCCATCAGCCCCCACAAGGATGCTGCCCGCATCAATCAAATTGGGCAGGAGCTTGAAGCCGAATTCGGCATCAGGCACCTGCCCTCGGATTTCAAAAAGCAGAACGGCTACCTGCGCTCCCTCCAGCTTTCGGAGGAGTACGGGCTTTACCGTCAGGATTACTGTGGGTGTGAGTTCAGCGCAAAGGCGAGGGGGTGAACCGCTCAGTCGCCTGCTGCTTGCCTCTTCTGCCAGGAGAGGTGGCATTGCGATGCAATGACGGAGAGGTTTACTCCTCTCGCATTCTGGACACCAGAATCGCAAAGACGATCAGCCCCACGCAGGGCACGATGTTGGTTGCCATACCAACAGCAAGACCGGCGCTTTCAGCTACCTTGCCGATGACCCAGGGCATCAGGATCGCGCCGCTGGATGCCACCGGCAGCATGATGCCCATGCTGGTCACGGTGGTCATTTTACCGGCGCTGGCCACGGCGGTGGGATTCATACCGGCCATGGAGAAGGCGAAGGCGAACAGCAGCAGGATGGCAGGCAGTTGGCTGTGGGTCTGCATCATGGCAAAGTAGAAGGCAGTGCAGAAAACCGCCATAAACACCATGGCCTTACGGGGCTGTTTGAGTGGGAACACAAAAGCGATGAGCAGGCGGCCGATCAGGGTGGCACCCCACATCACGGTGACAGTATAGGCCGCCAGTGTGCCTGCAATGATGCCGCTGTCCTTGAAGTAGGTAACCATCCAGCCCACAACGCTCTGCTCGGCGGCGTTCTGGCAGAACAGCAGGCCGGTGAGCAGCCAGAAGCGGGAGGAGCGCAAAAAGCTCCAATCGGTGACAGCTTCTTTGGCCTTGGCGCGGCCTGCCATGGGGGTGAACAGGTATACCAGCCAGAGCACCAGACCCAGCGCTGCCAGTGCCAGCACGGCCAGCGTGGTGCTGACCCTGGCAGCGGCAGAGATCAGAAAGGGGCAGAGCAGGGCACCGCAGGCGTAGCAGGCGTGCATGGTGTTCATGCCCCGGGTGCGGTCTGCAGAGTTGCCGCTGACAAGGATGGTGCAGGTGTTCAGGACACTGCCCTTGGCAATGCCCACAATGAAGAAGGCCAGCGCCAGCAGAATGGGCAGGCCGGTCAGGCCCATCAGGCCGTAGCCCACCGCATAGCCGATGGTCAGCAGCAGGACGCTTGGCTTCATGCCCATTTTTCCCACCAGCGCACCGGCCAGCAGGCCCGCCAGCAGGTTGCCGATGCTCAGCAGGCTGAGCAGGGTGCCGGTCATGCCGTAGGCAAAGCCGTATTCTTCCTGCAGCAGGCTGACCACCACACCGCTGGAAATGGTGCAGATGCCGCTGAAAAAGAAGGTGACGAAGCCCGCGTCCCGCAGGCGGGTGTTCCGTTGTTCCATAGAGTTCTCCTTGCAGTATTCGGGGGCGCAGCGCCCGTAGTTGCTTTTATTAAAGCATATTCTGGTCAGAAAGCAAGGGCTGTTGAGCCAGCAGAAGCAAACTCAGCGCCCAGTGGAAGCGCCCTGCCGTTCGGTGGGGCGCTTCTGTATTTTATTTTGCGTCTCCTATTGACAATGATCAAATCGTGCGTTATGATATTGTACGGCATCAAACAGTTCTAAAGAAAACAATCCTGTCACAAACAATTCAAAAGGGAAACCATTATGCACGATGAAAGCAACAAACAGCCCTGCTGCATTCCTCCATGGGAGCCGCCGCAGGTCATCCCGGCACAGGTGCGCCGGGTGAACAACCTGATCTTCCGCAAGATCAACCAGTTCCACCGGGAGAACAACGTGGACAACGTGACCCCCATGCACGACTGGATCATGAGCTACCTCTACTGGCACAAGAACGAGCCCGTGTACCAGCGCGATATCGAGCGGGAGTTCTCCATCACACGCTCGACCGTGACGAACATCCTGCAGCTGATGGAGCGCAAGGGCTACATCGAGCGCCAGAGCGTGCCGCAGGATGCCCGACTCAAGCGGCTGATCCTGACGGAAGAGGGAGGCCGCGTCCACGAAAAGACGATGCTCTCCCTGCACCAGACCGATGAGTTTGTGGCCGGATTGCTGACGGAAGAGGAAAACGCAGAGCTTCTGCGGTTATTGAACAAGCTGCGCAAGGGGCTGGAATGACCCCTGCAAATAAACTTCAGGAGGATTACAACAGATGATCAAAAAACTTGTGTCACATCTGGGCGAGTACAAGCGCGCCGCGATCCTGACACCGATCTTCTCTGCTCTGGAAGCCATCATGGATGTGCTGCTGCCCACCATCATGGCCTTTATCATTGACCAGGGCATTGAAAAGGGCGATATGAACGCCGTTGTCAAGTACGGCCTGCTCACCTTCCTGGTGGCGGCCATTGCCCTGCTGCTGGGCGTGCTGGCCGGCAGGTTTGCTGCCACGGCATCCACCGGCTTTGCAGGCAACCTGCGCGATGCGATGTATGAGAACATCCAGCATTTCTCGTTCTCCAACATCGACAAGTATTCCACGGCCAGTCTGGTCACCCGTATGACCACCGACGTGACCAATCTGCAGAACGCGTTCCAGATGATCGAGCGCATGTGTGTGCGTGCTCCCGTCCATCTGGTTTTCGCGCTGATCATGGCCTCCATGATCAGCCGCTCGCTGACCATGGTGTTCCTGGTGGCGATCGTGTTCCTGGTGGCAGTGCTGGCAGGCATTATGGTTCCCACCTTCGGCATCTTTGATAAGGTGTTCAAGAACTACGATAACCTGAACGCCTCCGTGCAGGAAAATGTCTCGGCCATCCGCGTGGTCAAGAGCTTTGTCCGGGAGCACTTTGAGAACGAGAAGTACACCAAGGCCTGCGAGAGCCTGTACAAGCAGTTCGTCCACGCCGAGAGCCGCCTGAGCTTCAACAATCCCGCCATGCTGGTCTCTGTGTACGGCTGCAACATTGCCCTGAGCTGGTTCGGCGCGCATTACATCCTGAACGGTGCGATCACCACCGGCCAGCTGAACGCCCTGTTCGGTTACATTATGAACATCCTGATGGCCCTGATGATGCTGAGCACGGCCTTTGTGATGATCGCCATGTCCGCCGCTTCTGCCCGCCGTATCGTGGAAGTGCTGGACGAGACCACCGACCTGCCCGCCCCCAAGGCACCGGTGCAGCAGGTCAGGGATGGCGGCATCGAGTTCGAGCATGTTACCTTTAAGTATAAGCACGGCTCCGGCCAGCCTGTCCTGAACGATGTCACCTTCAGCATCCGGCCGGGCGAGACGCTGGGCATCATCGGCGGCACCGGCAGTGCAAAATCCAGCCTGGTGCAGCTGATCCCCCGCCTGTATGATGCCGAGACCGGCTCTGTCAAGGTGGGCGGCGTGGACGTTAAGGATTACAGCCTGGATGTCCTCCGCCGGGAGGTCTCCATGGTGCTGCAGAAGAACGTTCTGTTCAGCGGCACCATCCTCGACAACCTGCGCTGGGGCGATGAGAACGCCAGCGAGGAAGAGTGCATCCGGGTGGCCAGGCTGGCCTGCGCCGATGAGTTCATCGAGCGCTTCCCCGACAAGTACAATACCTGGATCGAGCAGGGCGGCTCCAACGTGTCCGGCGGCCAGAAGCAGCGCCTGACCATTGCCCGCGCGCTGCTGCGCAAGCCCAAGGTGCTGATCCTGGACGACAGCACCAGCGCCGTGGATACCGCCACCGATGCCAAGATCCGCAAGGCCTTCCGGGAGGAGATCCCCGGCACCACCAAGATCATCATTGCACAGCGCATTTCCTCCGTGCAGGATGCGGACCGCATCCTGGTGCTGGACAACGGCCAGATCAACGGCCTGGGCACCCACGAGGAGCTGCTCAAGACAAACAAGATCTATCAGGAAGTTTACAACAGCCAGACCCAGGGCGGCGGCGATTTTGACAAGCAGGGAGGTGAGCAGTAATGGCACAGGTGAAAGAAGTAAAGGGCCCCGGCCCCCGTAGGATGGGCGGCCCCAAGCCGAAGGTCGAGAACCCGGGCAAGCTGCTCAAGCGGATCATGGATGAGGTGTTCAAGCACTATCTGCCCCACTGCATCCTTGTGCTGATCTGCATCATCGTCAGCGCGCTGGCAAATGTGCAGGCAAGCCTTTTCCTCAAGACCCTGATCGATGATTACATCGTCCCCATGACCAAGCAGGCCACGCCGGACTTCGGCCCGCTGGCAGGCGCACTGGTGCGCATCGGCTGCATCTACGCCATCGGCGTGCTGGCCGCATGGCTCAACGCCCGTATCATGGTCAACGTGACCCAGGGTACCCTGCGCAACCTGCGCGTCCAGCTTTTCACCCACATGGAAAGCCTGCCCATCCGGTATTTTGACTCCCACCCCCACGGCGACATCATGTCGGTGTACACCAACGATGTGGACACCCTGCGCCAGATGATCAGCCAGAGCATCCCCCAGCTGGTGTCCAGCGCCATCACCATCGTGTCCGTGTTCATCAGTATGTGCCTGATGAGCTGGCAGCTCACCGTTGTCACCATGCTGATGGTGGCCCTGATGCTGTTCTGCTCCAAGAAGATCACTTCCATGAGCGGCAAGTACTTTGTGGCCCAGCAGAAGGATCTGGGCAAGGTGAACGGCTACATCGAAGAGATGATGGAGGGCCAGAAGGTCGTCAAGGTGTTCACCCACGAGCAGAAGGCTCTGGATGGCTTCCGGCAGCTGAACGATAAGCTGAAGGAAAGCGCCAAGCAGGCCAACAGCTACGCAAACATCATCATGCCCGTTACCGCACAGCTGGGCAATATCAGCTATGCAGTCTGTGCTCTGGCAGGCGCAGCCATGGCCGTTGGCAATGTCGGCGGCATGACCCTGGGCACCGTGATGGCCTTCCTGAGCCTGAACAAGGGCTTCAATATGCCCATCAGCCAGGTGTCCATGCAGGCCAACAGCGTGATCATGGCACTGGCCGGTGCGGAGCGTATCTTCAAGATGATGGACGAGACCAGCGAGACCGACGAGGGCTATGTCACCCTGGTCAACGTCAAGTATGGCAAGGATGACGAGCTGGTGGAGACCACCGAGCGCACCGGCATCTGGGCCTGGAAGCATCCCCACCACGACGGCACCACCACCTACCACAAGCTGGCGGGTGACATCACCTTTACCGATGTCGATTTTGGCTATGTGCCGGAAAAGACCGTTCTGCATGGGATCAACCTCTATGGCCGCCCGGGCCAGAAGATCGCCTTTGTCGGCTCCACCGGTGCCGGCAAAACGACCATCACCAACCTGATTAACCGCTTCTACGATATCGCAGACGGCAAGATCCGGTATGATGGCATCAACATCCGCAAGATCAAAAAGGACGACCTGCGCCGCTCTCTGGGCATCGTTCTGCAGGATACCCACCTGTTCACCGGCACGGTCATGGAGAACATCCGCTATGGCCGCCTGGATGCCACCGATGAGGAGTGCATTGCCGCCGCAAAGCTGGCCAATGCCGATGGCTTTGTCAAGCGTCTGCCCGATGGCTACAACACCATGCTGACCAACGACGGCGCAAACCTGTCGCAGGGGCAGCGCCAGCTGCTGGCCATTGCCCGCGCCGCGGTTGCCGATCCCCCGGTGCTGATCCTGGACGAGGCGACCTCCTCCATTGATACCCGCACTGAGGCACTGGTCCAGCGGGGCATGGACGGCCTGATGTATGGCCGCACCAGCTTTGTCATTGCCCACCGCCTGTCTACCGTCCGCAATGCAGACTGCATCGTGGTTCTGGAGCAGGGCCGCATCATCGAGCGCGGCAGCCACGACGAGCTGATCGCCAAGAAGGGCAAGTATTACCAGCTCTACACCGGTAATCTGGCCGAAAATTAAAGAAAAATCGTAAAAAACGGAGCCGCTGTACAAAATGATGTGCAGCGGCTCCGTTTATTTTCAATTTGTTCAAATTCCTCACAAAGAAACTCCATTTTTATCCTGTACAATAAGGGTGCAGTCAGGGAGGAACAGAAAAACATCCTCCCAAGATGCCATGCAGGCAATGAAAACCGCGCATCTCCGGCAGAAGCCGGGCGGCGCGGCCCCTTTAAAAAATACTGTCCCCTGCTGATGCGAGGCAATAGCCAAGGCAGCGGACAGACTACCAACCATCTCCTGACAGCCGCAAATGTTTGGGAGTTCTCATACACAGCCAGCGCCGCTTTCTCCTCCTTTCCACGGTGCTGGCTGTTTTTGTTTGGTTCCCGCCGCCATCTCAGCGGCAGGGGATTATCCGATCAGCGCGTTCAGCTCAGATTCCTTTAATCTGGGCAGAGAGGAGACAGGGAGCATCATTTTCTCCATCCGATACAAGACCAGAGCGGGGCTCTGGTCTTTTTTTGCGGCAGAAGCCATAACACTGCGTGTAAAGGCGAGAATCCTGTCCTTTTTGTAGAAAAAGATCAGCTGCACATGGCCGGTGAACAGGGCAAACAGGGCTGTGCGCAGCTCCCGGGAGCCGAAGAGGAGGAGCAGGTCGCTCTCCTCTAAAAAGAGAACGTCTGCCCGGTCAAGAAACTGCAGGGCGGTCTGGCACAGGGCCTCCCGCTGCGGCCAGTAGGGCGCGGCCTGCGCCAGCCGGGGAAGATAGCAGCAGAGCGCCCCGGCATCCCGGGCGGCGGCAAGGGCCTCGAGGTGGGCCAGCCGCAGGGGGCTGTCCACCAGCCCGGTGGAGGAAAAGCAGAAGGCAGAGGCTCCCCGGAACGGGGCGGTTTCCAGCTGCTCCGGCCCAAGGGCCAGCCCGGCGGTGTGGGCACGGTAGGGCAGAGCGGTGTCCTCTCCGGTGAACACCACCGGCGTGGGGAAGGCATCCGTGAAGAAGAGCAGGGAACAATCCACACCATCCCCGGCCAGCCGGGCCGCCAGTTTACGGCCAAAGGGGTCGGCTCCCAGCTGGGCCAGCAGAGCCGCCTGCCCGCCCAATGCGGCGTACTGGCGGCAGAAACCTGCGCCCCAGCCGCCGGTCTGCGCCCGGAACGTCTCCGTCAGCTCCGGAGCCGTGGCGGCGTTCAGCTCCAGCCAGACTTCGCCCAGACACAAAACGGACATGTGCACCCCTCCCTCCGCAAATAAAAATCGGGTTACAGTATACACGATTTGCCCACCGGATGCAACCGATCCGGGGCGAATCCTGACGGAATAAAAGTGCCCGCGGGCAGGAACGATCCGATTTTACAAAGACCACCTGTTTTTTACCAATGCCTGTTTTTCATTGCCCAAGGTTTACCTAAGATTTGCCTTACCATGGTTTCCCCTCTTTCTCCGAACGGGTACAATAGAACCGTTCCCAAGAAACATTGCAACAGGGCCCGGGAGGGCTCAGGATAAGAGAGGAATTATCGTATGAAAGAACATAAAATGTCCCGCCGCAACTTCCTGAAAGTGGGTGCTGTGGCATCTGCCGCCGGTCTGATGACTGCTGCCCCTGTGGCTGCAAACGCTGCCGCTCCGGCTGCTTCCACCGCAGCTGACGAGGAGAACTGCTTTGGCCTGTTCCAGAAAAAGCCCAAGTACATCTTCCTGTTCATCGGCGATGGCATGGGTACTGCCCAGATCCAGTCTGCCCGGTTCTATCAGGGCACTGTCACCAACAACGGTGCCATCACTGAGGCAGAGCTGAGCTTTACCCAGTTCCCGGAGGTGGGTAGCGTGACCACCTACGACAGCACCTCCTTCTGCCCGGACTCCGCTTCCACCGCCACCTCCATCGCTTCCGGCAAAAAGACCGAGAGCGGTGTCATCAATATGTGCCCCTGGACCCGTGATGTGCCCTATGAGACCATTGCGGAGAAGCTCCACAAGCAGAAGGGCTACAAGGTTGGCATTGTTTCCACGGTGAACATTGACCATGCCACCCCTGCTGCCTTCTATGCACACCAGAAGACCCGCAAAAACTACTATCAGATCGGCGTGGAGCTGGCAAACTCCGGCTTTGAGTATTTCGCAGGCGGCGAGTTCCAGAAGGTGAACGGCGATGGCACCGGCCACAACAACCACGAGGTGGCTGCACAGGCCGGTTACAACGTTGTCACCACCCAGGCCGGTGCTGCTGCCCTGAAGGCCGGGGCAGGCAAGACCCTGATCATTGCCGAGAACCTGGCCGACGGCAAGGCCATGAACTACGCCATGGATGCCGCTCCGGGAGAGTGGCAGCTGACCGACTATGTCCGCAAGGGCATTGAGCTGCTGGACAACAGCAACGGCTTCTTTATGATGGTGGAGTCCGGCAAGATCGACTGGGCCTGCCACGCCAACGATGCCGCTGCCTCCATCCATGATGTGATCGAGATGCACAACGCGGTGCAGGCCGCTGTGGAGTTCTACGCCCAGCACCCCGACGACACCCTGATCCTGGTGACCGCTGACCACGAGACCGGTGGTCTGGGCATTGGCTACAAGACCACCAACTACGATACCTTCCTGACCAACCTGGCCCACCAGAAGATGTCCTACGCAAAGTTCGATTCTACCTATGTGAACAACTACGTGAAGAATCAGACTCCCTTTGAGACCGCTATGCAGGACGTGAAGGCAAACTTCGGCCTGACCCTGCCCACCGACCCCGATGCCGCCAACGCAGGCAAGCTGCTGCTGACCGACTACGAGGTGGAGAACCTGCGCACCGCTTACGAGCGCACCCTCAAGGTCGGCTCTTCCAGCCAGAGCAAGATGAGCCAGCAGGATTACGAGCTGTATGGCACCTACATCCCCTTCAGCATGGCCATCTGCCACACCATCAACCACAAGTCTGGTGTGGATCACACCACCTACGCCCACACCGGTGCCATGGTGAACCTCTACGCCCGTGGTCAGGGTGCAGACAAGTTCCGCGGCGTGTATGACAACACCGAGATCTTCCACAAGCTGGCTGAGCTGACCGATGTGCAGTAATTGACCAGACCTTTTGTACCCCAAAGCCCTCCGGGACGAGACGCACCGGAGGGCTTTTTGTGTAGGCCCGGAATTGTGCACCCCGCCAAAAATCTGCCCCGCGAATTGGGAAAGATGATGGGAGTTGTGGTTGCAATGGGCCGGAAAAAGGCATATAATAAGACCATCAACAGAGTAAGGCCATGCGCGTTAAGTGCCGCATCAACGGGGAGTTGTGCTGCGGACGAAGGTAAGACCCGCGGTGCATGGCCTGCATCCCGCTGCTGCATGGACTTGGGTGCAGATGGGGCCGTCTGCGGCCCCGTCTGGATGTGAACCGTTGAATCACGCCCTCCTTTGTGCGGTTTGTCACAGGGGAGGGCGTTTTGCATTGCCTGCCCCGCGGTTCCCGAAACAGGGGAGGACAATTGATATGAACCATTCCAGAAATTCCGTCCGCAAGCTCACCATGCTGGCCCTGCTCACTGCCATGAGCATCGTGTTTGCCCGGGTGCTGAGCATTTCCACCGGCTTTGTCCGGTTCAACCTGGGCAGCCTGCCCACCCTGCTGGCCGCTGTGCTGTTCGGGCCGGTGGAGGGCTTTGCCGTGGGTGCAGTGGCCGATATGATCGGCGGCACCCTTTCCGGCTACGCCATCAACCCGCTGATCACGCTGGGAGCGGGCTCCATCGGCCTGACGGCGGGCCTTTTCTGGCGCGCCCTGCCCAACCTGCGGCTGGGCCTGCGCACCCAAATCAGTGTGTTTGCTGGCCATGCGGTGGGCTCCATTGTCATCAACTCGCTGGCACTCCACCTCTTCTATAACTATCCGTGGAGCGTGCTGGTGACCCGCATTCCCAACGCGCTGGTCCTGGCGGCGGTAAACACCGTGCTGGTGCGCCTGCTGCTGGAGAATAAAACGATCCGAGGCATTGCACAATGAACTATGAAGAAGCGCTGAACTATATCCACGCCGTCCAGTGGGCAGGGCACAAGCCGGGCCTGACCCGCACCCGGACCCTGCTGGCCGCACTGGGAGATCCGCACAAGCAGCTGAGATTCATCCATGTGGCGGGCACCAACGGCAAGGGCAGCACGGCGGCCATGCTGGCCTCCTGCCTGCAGGCGGCGGGTTACCGGGTGGGCCTGTATACTTCGCCCTTTATCAACCGGTTCAACGAGCGCATTCAGGTAAACGGCCAACAGATCCCGGACGAGGCGCTGGTACGGCTGGTGGAGCGTGTGAAGCCCGCTGCCGATGCCATGACCGATATCCCCACCGAGTTCGAGATCATCACGGCGTTGGGAATGCTCTGGTTCGCTGAGACGAAATGCGACATCGTGGTGCTGGAGGTGGGCCTGGGCGGCACGCTGGATTCCACCAATGTCATCGACCCGCCGGAGTGCGCGGTCATCACGGCGCTGGGCATGGATCATGTGAAGGAGCTGGGCCCCACCCTGGCCGATATCGCATCGGCCAAGGCGGGCATCATCAAGCCGGGCAGTCCGGTGGTGAGCTATGGCGGTGTGCCCGAGGCCGATGCCGTCATCGCCCGTGCGGCGGCAGAGCGGCACGCGCCGCTGACCGTGGTGGACCTCAGCAGGCTGACCATCGAGGACGGGGATCTGGATGCTGTCACCTTTGATTTTGACGGCCTGAACGGCATCCGCCTGCCCTTGATCGGCAGCTATCAGCCCCGGAACGCCGCCACGGCCATTACGGCCCTGCGGGTGCTGCGCAGCCGGGGCTGGAACATCCCGGACAGCGCCATCCGTGCCGGTCTGGAACAGGTGCGCTGGCCGGGCCGGTTCGAGCTGCTGCGGCATTCGCCCGTCTTTTTGCTGGATGGCAGCCACAACGCCCACGGAATGCGAGCCACCGTGCAGAGCCTGCGGGATCGCTTTCCGGGGCAGAAGTTCGTGTTCCTGCTCAGCATCATGGCGGACAAGGATGTGGACGAGATGCTGGCACTGCTCCTGCCGCTGGCCGGGCAGTTCGTCACCGTAGCGGCCCATACCCCCCGCGCCATGCCCGCTGAGACGCTGGCCGAACAGATCCGCGCCCGGGGCGGCAGGGCCGAGCCCGCTTCCACCATTGAAGCCGGTGTGGCCCGGGCGGTCGCCCTTGGGGGCACCGGCCCCGTGTGCGCGCTGGGTACGCTCTACTTCTCCGGCGATGTGCGGGAAGCGTTTGCAAAATTGAACCAGTAAAGAAGAGGGGCTGCGGCACACGGAAAAACCGGTGCAGCAGCCCCCTTTTTGCGGACTGGCTTACAAAAAATGCCCCGCTGTTTTGTGATGCACAGAACAGCGGGGCAGTATCATTTATGGGGCGGGAATGTGCTCAGGAGATGCGCTTCTGCTCAGGCCTTGCCTGCGCAGCCGAACAGCTCGATCTTCTCCTTGCACTTGTCAACGATGGCCTGAGCGCCGGGAGCCAGCAGCTTGCGGGGGTCGAAGCCCTTGCCCTGCTGATCCTTGCCAGCTTCGATGTACTTGCGGGTGGCCTCAGCAAAGACCAGCTGGCACTCGGTGTTGATGTTGATCTTGGAAACGCCCAGGCTGATGGCCTTCTGAATCATCTCGTCGGGGATGCCGGTGCCGCCGTGCAGGACCAGAGGAATGTTGTTGGTAGCCTTGTGGATGCGGTCCAGAGCCTCAAAGTCCAGGCCCTTCCAGTTGGCGGGGTAAACGCCGTGGATGTTGCCGATGCCGGCAGCCAGGAAGTCGATGCCCAGATCGGTGATCTTTGCGCACTCGGCGGGGTCTGCGATCTCGCCAGCGCCCACAACGCCGTCCTCAACGCCGCCGATGGAGCCGACCTCGGCCTCGATGCTCAGGCCCTTGGAGTGTGCCAGAGCGACCAGCTCCTTGGTCTTTTCCACGTTCTCCTCGATGGAGTAGTGGCTGCCGTCGAACATGATGGAGGAGAAGCCAGCCTCAACGCAGGCCTTGCAGCCTTCGTAGGTGCCGTGGTCCAGGTGCAGGGCAACGGGAACGGTGATGCCCATGGTCTCCACCATGGAGCTGACCATGGCGGCAACGGTCTTGAAGCCGGTCATGTATTTGCCTGCGCCCTCAGAGACACCCAGGATAACGGGGCTCTTCATTTCCTCGCAGGCGGTCAGGACTGCCTTGGTCCACTCCAGATTGTTGATGTTGAACTGAGGCACACCGTAGTGGCCATCGCGTGCCTTGATCAGCATTTCGGTTGCATTTACCAACATTATTCATTACCTCCGCAAAATCATTTTGGGGTGAAAAAGCCGTTTTGGATACAAGATTGCGCATCCTTTAACGAACCTAAGGGTAGTATACCCCAATTACAGGATAAAATCAAGGCGGTTCCCGCGGCGTTTTCAACACAAATTCACATTGGGCATTTTGATGTTGGAGATTCTGGCAAAAACCACTGGATCTCCCTTCAAAAAATTGTCATAATTCCGACTTGAATTTTACAAAAAGTACGGCGGAAAGTTTGCGTGTCGAACCTGAGAGGTTGAAAACTCGGTGGAAACTGTGGAATTCCACCCGGAAAGTGGGCGTACAAACTTGATTTTTGAACATTTTCCACCGGATTTTCAACATGTGGAAAAATTTGAGCCGAATTACCGGTTGTATAGCCTGCTGAATGTGGAAAACTTTTGCCTTCGGCAAACATTGCGAAGAATGCCGGGGTATGCTATACTTTAGAATGTATCAGTGTCAAAATATAGTAAAACTGAAACAGAACGAAACCATGGCGCGGCTCAAACGGCCCGCCTTGCCATAGAATGGAAGGAGAACACATCAATGGACGAACAGAAAATGCCGCGCCGCCCCCGCCGCAGCAGCACGGAGGAGCAGCCCAAGAATGAGAGCCTGGTCTACGGCAAAAACCCCGTGACCGAGCTGCTCAAGAGCGGTTCCGGCGTGGATACCGTGCTGATCGCGGAGGGCATGGCCCCCGCTGTGGCAGCTTACTATACCGCCATGGCCAAGGAGGCCGGGGCCACGGTCAAGCGGGTGCATCCCAACAAGCTGCGCCTGATGACCGGCACCGAGAGCCACCAGGGCGTGGCTGCCTTTGCCAGCGAGATCGAATATGTGACCGTGGAGGACCTGCTGAACGTTGCCAGAGAGAAGGGGGAGCCCCCTTTCCTGGTGCTGAGTGACGGCATCGAGGACCCCCACAATCTGGGCGCGGTGATGCGCTCTGCTCTGCTGTGCGGAGCCCACGGCATCGTCATCCCCAAGCGGGGCGGCGCGTCCGTGACCCCCACCGTTATCAAGTCCAGCGCCGGTGCGGCCGAGCGCCTGCCTGTGGCCCGCGTGGCCAACATCGGCGAGACCATCCGCCGCCTGAAGGATCAGGGGGTGTTCGTCTACTGTGCCGATATGGACGGTGTGCCCCTGCGCAAGAACAACCTGACCGGCCCCATCGCACTGGTGCTGGGCAGCGAGGGCAGCGGTGTATCCCAGCTGGTGAAAAAGCTCTGCGATGGCGTGGTGCGGCTGGATATGGCCGCTCAGGGTACCGGTGTGGACAGCTTCAATGTCTCGGTGGCGGCTGGCATCATCCTGTACGAGATCCAGAGCCAGCGCGCCGCAGAGTAAGAAACAGCGGCCAGACCGCCGTGACCAGAACAGGGAGGGACTAGGATGCCAAAGGATGATAAGCGCAAAGAGCTGACACAGGAAGAAATCGATGCGCAGAACGAGAAGTTCCGCACGTTTTTCAGCACCAGCGTGGCACAGGTGCCCGAAGAGATGAAGCGCCGCGATGAGGAAAAGGAGAATACCGGCAGCCTGCTGGGCAAACTCTTTCACCGCGAAAAGGACAAAGAGGAGCCTGCCGCCGCCCCGGCCGTGCAGAATGAGCTGCCGCCCACGGGTGAGATCGTGCTGGGCCATGAGGAAGAAGCCGAGGCCGGCCTGGAGCTGGCATTGGAGCCCGGAGAGCTGGAGGAAGCAGAGCCTGTGGCTCTGCCCACCGCGCCGGAAGCCCCCGCAGCGCCGAAGCCGGAACCCCGGCCCGCACCCCAGCCCGAGAAAAAGCCGGAGCCGCCCCACCGCCAGGAACCCCTGACCCCGCAGGAGCAGCAGGAGGATGCAGAGATGGCCGAACTCAAGGCCATGCTCTATGGCACCCCCAAGCCTGCCAAGCCCGCCCCGGTGGAGGAGGTGCAGGATGCCCCCGAAGAGGTGCTGGCCGTGGAGCCGGAAGCTCCCGCAGCGCCTGAGGGCCCGGCCATCCCCATGGTGTTTGCCGAGGATCAGTCGGTAAAGCAGGCAAAGTCTGCCCCGGAAGCCGCGCCAGAGGTTGAGCCGGAACCGGAAAAGGCTTTCCAGTTCTTTGGCAAGGGCGCGGACGAGAACGAGCCGCAAGCCCCTACCCGCACCGAGGCCCCCAGCAAGGACGACAGCATGAGCCTGCCGCTGATGGGACTGGAAGAGGACGAAGCACCCGCCCGGCCTGCCGCACCGGCAGAGGAGGCCCCGGCCCAGCCTGCTGAGGAAGTGGCCCCTGCCGCGCCGGAGGCTGAGGAGAAGCCTGAAGAGGAAGCCGAGCCGGAAACGCCCGAGCAGGTGGGGGAGAAGCTCCGCCGGATGGGCGCGGAGCTGACGCTGCGGTGTGTGCTGGAGGGCATCCTTGCCGTGGTACTGCTCCACTTTGGCCTTGTTGCCGAGGGGCTGCTGGCCCCTGTGGCCTCCCTTGACCCCGTGATCGCCCCGGCGGCGTTCTATGCCGCCAACCTGCTCTTTCTGGCCGGTGCGCTGGCTGTGGGCTGGCCTGTCCTGCGGGATGGCCTGCAGGGCCTCAAGGGCCGCCCCAGTGCAGACACCATGCCGGCGCTGGCCGCCTGTGGTGCGCTGGTGCAGGCCGCGGTCGCCCTGCTCAACGCCCAGAGCTATCAGAACTCCAGCTGGACGCTGCTTTCCGGCGTGGCCGCACTGGGCCTGTTCCTGGCCCTGCTGGGCAGCCGTGTCCTGCTGACTGCCGTCAGAAACGGCTATGACCTCGCCGCCCGATCCCCCGAGGGGCTGCAGGGCGCATTCCGCGTCCGGGATAAGGACCTGATCCGGGTGCTGGCCCGGAGCCTGGATCAGAAAGACCCCTGGGTGCTGCTCAGCCGCCCTGTCCAGTGGGACGAGGCGCTGGTGGAGCAGAGCTTCGGGGAGCGCGCCAGTGAGCGCCGCGCCCGCAAGACAGCCCTGATCCTGCTGGGTGCCGCCGTGCTCAGCGGGCTGGTGTTCCTGCTGTTTGGCGGCGGGCCCAACGGCATGGCCGCAGCCCTGACCTCCATGCTCTGCATGGGTGCACCGCTGTCCTCCACCCTGGTTGCGGGCATCGCTTCTCTGCGCCTGCAAAAGACCGCTGCCGCCGCCGGTGCTGTGGTGCCCGGCTGGGCCGCCATTGAGGAGCTGGGCGGCGTGGACACCGTGCAGGTGGATGCCGACGAGCTCTTTACCGCCGACAGCGTGAATCTGGAGGACATCCGCATCTTCAAGGGCGGCCGCATCGACCGTGCCATCCTCTATGCGGCCAGCATCCTCAACCACAGCTGCGAGACCCTGCGGGGGCTGTTCCGTCAGATCATCGAGGACCGCACCGAGATCCTGTACCCTGTGAAGGATCTGGAGGTCCACCACGGCCTTGGCTTTGCCGCCTGGTGCGATAACAACCGGGTGCTCATCGGCAACCGGCTGTACATGGAGCGGGAGGGGGTGCCCCTGCCCGAGCAGGAGTACGAGGATGAGCACTCCCAGAACGGCGCGCTGCAGATCCTGTATCTGGCTGTTTCCGGCAGCCTGCACGCCATGTTCGTGCTCCACTATGTGGGCGGCCGCAACGCCGCCCGCGGGCTGGAGGTGCTGCAGCGGGAGAACATCCGCCTGCTGGTCACCTGCGAGGACCCCAGCCTGACGGCCCGCCACATCACCGAGGCTTACCATCTGCCCGAGGGGATGATCACTCTGCTGGATCAGGAGCAGTGCAGTGCGCTGACCCCTGCCCAGCCGGACGAGACGGCCCGCTGCTGTATGCTGCATGATAAGGGCTTTGCCAGCCTAATCGGCGGCCTGCGCGCGGCGGAAAAGGCCCAGAACGCCGAGACGAGCGCCACCACGGTGCAGATGGTCTCGGTCTGGTTCTCGGTGGTCATCGGTGTTCTGCTGACCTACGCGGGCAGCATCGGCACCCTGTCGGTGGCCGCTGTCCTGATGTATCAGGCGGCATGGAGCGCTTTGAGCATTGCGGTCTGCGCCCTGAAACAGCACAACTGAAAATAATTCATAAAATGAAATCGTACAAAAAGAAGCGGCTGTCGTGTCAGCCGCTTCTTTTTGTTGCAATTGCGGACAAAGTGTGTCATACTTCTACCCAGAGTTTACGGAAAGAGAGGAGAAGCCGCCATGTCATACCGTGCCGCGATCTGTGATGACAGCACGACCGATGCTGAATTTGTGGGTAGCATTCTGCACCAGTGGGCCGCAGAGCGTGGCATTGAGGTGGAGAGTGAGCGCTTTGCCTCGGCGGATGCCTTTCTTTTTCGCTACGCAGAGGACAAAAGCTTTGACCTATTACTTCTGGACGTGGAAATGCCGGGCACGGACGGTGTGACGCTGGCCAAAACGGTGCGGCAGGAGAATGAAGCCGTGCAGATCGTGTTCATCACCGGCTACTCCGATTACATTGCCGAGGGCTATGACGTGGCCGCCCTCCACTACCTGGTGAAGCCGGTCAGCCGCGAAAAGCTCTTTGCTGTTCTCGACCGTGCCTGGGAAAAGCACCGCCGCAACGCCCGGTGCCTGAACCTGGAGCTTTCCGGCGAGCTGGTGCGCCTGCCGCTGTATGAGGTGCGGTATCTGGACGTGCACCAGAATTACGTCACGGTTCATGCCAGGCAGGATTACACCGTCAAGCGGACGCTTGGTGAGTTCGAGGCCCAGCTGGACGAAGGCTTCCTCCGGGTGGGGCGGGGGATGATCTTGAACCTGAAACAGATCCGCCGTGTGACCAAAAAGGAAGTCGTGCTGGCCGATGGTACCGCCCTCCCATTGCCCCGGGGTGCCTATGAGCCCCTGAACCGGGCAATCATTGAGAGGACTTAATGATGAAACTTAAATTCTTTTCAAAGCTCCTCGATAAACGCATCGCCGCTTACCAGCGGGAGCTCATTGAGACCCACTACAAAGAGGTGGACAACATGTACCGCCAGATGCGGGGATGGCGGCACGATTACCGGGGACACATCCAGACCATGAAGGTGCTGGCGGCACAGGGGGATCTGGACGGCATCAAAGCCTACCTGGATGCATTGGATACCGACCTGAACACTGTTGATCTGGCTGTAAAAACCGGCAACGCCATGGCTGATGCCATCATCAACAGCAAGATCTCCCTTGCCAAGAGCCGAAATATCCCGGTGCAGATCGATGCCCATATCCCGGTCAAACTGAAAATGAGTGAGCTTGACCTCTGCTGCATCCTGGGCAACCTTTTTGATAACGCCATGGATGCCAGTGCGGAGCTGCCCGAGGAGGAGCGGCTCATCCGGGTATATATGGATATGAAGGGCACACAGCTCTATATCTCCTTCACCAATTTCACGGCAACTAAAAAGCAGAAAAAGCTTGCGGGCCGTTTTGTCACCACCAAGGGCGAGGGCCACGGCTTCGGGCTGGTGCGCATTGATGCCATCGTGGAAAAGCTGGATGGCTACCTCAGCCGCAACAGCGAGGATGGGGCATTCACGACGGAGATATTGATTCCACAGGTGTAAACCTCTCAGGCGCTCCGCGCCAGCTCCCCTGATTGGGGAGCCAAGTTCACGCTGCTACTGGCTTGCCTCTCCTACTAGGAGAGGTGGCAATGCGAAGCATTGACGGAGAGGTTCCTGCAATTCATCCCCCAAATCAGGCGTTTCGTCCCCGGAATGTGTCGGGGGCGATTTTTTGTGTTAGGATCATTGCCAGACAAGTGAAAGGGGATTCCAAAATGGGAAGGAACGAGAAAACCAAAAAGCCAAAGCCCAAATACAATGTCTGGCAGAACACTGCCTACATGCTCTCGGTGGCCTGGGACACCCGACGGAGCGTGCCGCTGCTGGTGGTGCTGCTGGCCGTCTGCACGGCAGGCAAGACCACTGCCGAAATGCTCATCAGCCCGGCGGTGCTGGGCAAACTGGAAAGCGGCGCACCGCTGGGCCAGCTGCTGGGTGCCATCGGCGGGTTCACCATCCTGCTGTTTGCCCTGACCGCGATGTGCTACTACATCGACCACCTCACCATGTTTGGCCGGTGCGGCGTGCGGCTGGAGCTGCTGAAGCGCATCAACACCAAACGCACCCGCACGGCCTATGCCAACCTGCTGGATGAAGCCTTCCGTCTGATGTATCAGAAGGGCCACGATGCCTGTATGAACAACCGTGCTTCCGGCGAGGCTTTTTGGAAAAGTTGGACGGATATCATGACAAATCTCATCGGCTTCGGGGTGTATCTGGCTCTGCTGTCCGGGCTGAACCCCTGGCTCTGTGTCCTGACGGCCCTGACCGCTGTGGTGAGCTATTTTTCCACCAGGAATATCAACGAGTGGGGCTACCGCCACCGGGAGGAGGGGGCAAAGATCACCCGGAGCCTGCATTACCTGCGCAACACCGCCGAGGGACGCGAGTTCGGCAAGGATATTCGCATCTTCGGCCTGCGGCAGTGGCTCACTGACCTGTACGATTCTGCTTTGCGGCTCAACTATGCCTTTCTCGAAAAGCGGGAGCGCGCCTACCTGACCGCCAACCTCATCGACCTGGCCCTGCTGCTGGTGCGCAACGGTGCGGCCTATGCTTATCTGCTCTGGCTCACCGTGACCAGGGGCCTGCCGGTGTCGGAATTCCTGCTCTACTTCGGTGCGGCCTCCGGCTTTGCCCAGTGGGTCACAGGCCTGATGGAGCAGTTTGCCCTCCTGCGCAAGCAGAGCCTGGACATCTCCACCATCCGGGAGTTCCTCGAGCTGCCGGAACCCTTCCGGTTTGAGGAGGGCATCCCGCTGGAAAAGCGGCTGGATATGCCCTATGAGCTGCAGCTGGAGGATGTGAGCTACCGCTACCCCGGTGCGGAGAAAAACACCATCGCCCACATGAGCCTGACACTGCACCCCGGCGAGAACCTGGCCATCGTGGGCTTGAATGGCGCTGGCAAGACGACACTGGTCAAGCTGATCTGCGGCTTCCTTGACCCCACCGGGGGGCGTGTTCTGCTGAACGGGCAGGATATCCGGCAGTATAACCGCCGGGATTACTACAAGCTGTTTGAAGCGGTCTTTCAGGATTTCAGCGTGCTCTCCTGCACGGTGGCCGAGAATGTGGCCCAGGCCATGGACGGCATCGACGAGGAAAAGGTGCGGTACTGTCTTGACCAGGCAGGGCTGACGGAAAAAATCACATCCCTCCCGGCGGGTATCAAGACCCATGTGGGCCGGGATGTCTATCTGGACGGCGTGGAGTTCTCCGGCGGCCAGACCCAGCGCCTGATGCTGGCCCGTGCCCTGTATAAAGACGCGCCTATTCTTGTGCTGGATGAGCCCACTGCCGCCCTTGACCCCATCGCCGAGGATGATATCTACCAGAAGTACAACGAGATGACCCGGGGCCGCACCAGCCTGTTCATCAGCCACCGACTGGCCTCCACCCGTTTCTGTGACCGCATTCTCTTCCTTGAAAACGGCCGTGTGCTCGAGGAGGGAACCCACGACCAGCTGATGGCCCAAAACGGCGGCTATGCCAAGCTGTTTGCGGTGCAGAGCAAATATTACAAGGAGGGCAAGGCTGTATGAACGAAGAAAAAATGACTCTGAAGGAAAGCGTCCGGCTGACCCTGCGGGCCTGGCGCTTTTACTGGAAAAATACGCCCCGATTTGTGCTGTCCACCGTGCTGTGGGCACTGGCGGATGCCGTCAGCCCCTATGCCGTGGTCTGGTTCTCGGCCCGGCTGGTGGCTGAGCTGTCGGACGCGCGGGACCCGCAGGCCCTTGCCGTGGATGTGGCGTGGGTGCTGGGCGTGACCGCTCTGCTCACGCTGGTGCGGTCGGTCCTGCTCCACTGGAAGAGCGTGGAGCGGGAACAGCTGAACTGGCAGCTGGGCCATGACTGCTTTATGGAAAAGCAGATGTCCATGGATTATGCCGACGAGGACAGCCAGCAGGTCTACGACCTCTACAATTTCATCCAGCAGAGCGAAAGCTTCTGCAGCGGCGGCAATCCTAACGCTGTGGCGCTGCTGGACAGTGTATCCGCGGCGGTATTCCGTATTCTGGGCGGCGCGGTGCTGTCGGTGGGGCTGTTCACGGCCAGGGTGCCCGCCGGCCCGCTGACAGTCTTCAACAGCCCGCTCTGTGTTCCGGCAGTGCTGGTGCTGATCCTAGCCGTGGCGTGGCTCTCGCCGGTGTGCGCTTCCAGCGCGGGCATCAGCAGCCCGGATATCGAGGAGGAGGGCCGCTGGGGCAACCGGCTCTGGGCCTTCCTCATGGGGGTATGTCGGGACGACAAAAAGGCGCTGGATGTGCGGATGTACGACCAGTTCGAGTTTTTGAAAGATCACGCCGCCGTCTCCATGCCTGCCTTTGAGCGGGCCCGCAAGGGGAAATTCGGCATCCTGAATGCCACGGGCAACGCCGTTTCGGCTCTGCTCATGGGTCTTGCCTACCTCTTTGTATGCCTGAAGGCCTACGGCGGGGCCTTTGGTCTGGGCGCTGTGACCCAGTATGTGGGTGCAGCCACCAACTTTTTTGTGGGCATCGGCGGGCTGTTCACCGCCGTGGGCGACTGCAGATTCAACGCCCCCTACCTGAAAACGCTCTATGACTATCTTGACCTGCCCAACAAGATGTACAAGGGCAGCCTGACCACCGAAAAGCGGAGCGACCGCCAGTATACCGTGGAGTTCCTGGATGTCTCGTTCCGGTACCCCGGCAGCGAGCAATATGCCCTGCGCCACCTGAGCATGACCTTCAAGGTGGGGGAGCGGCTGGCCGTGGTGGGCATGAACGGCAGCGGCAAGACCACCTTCATCAAGCTGCTCTGCCGCCTATACGACCCCACCGAGGGTGTCATCCTGCTCAACGGCATCGACATCCGTAAGTACCGCTACGATGAGTACATGGATATCTTCTCGGTGGTGTTCCAGGATTTCAAGCTGTTCTCCCTGCCGCTGGGCCAGAATGTTGCCACGGCCCAGCATTATGATGCCGCCCGTGCCGCCGACTGCCTGCAAAAAGCGGGCTTTTCCGACCGGTTGGCCCGGATGCCCAAGGGGCTGGACACCTGCCTTTATAAAGATTTGGACGAGGATGGCGTGACCATCTCGGGCGGCGAGGCCCAGAAGATCGCCATTGCCCGGGCCCTGTACAAGGATGCACCTTTCATCGTGCTGGATGAGCCTACCGCCGCCCTGGACCCGGTGGCTGAAGCGGAGATCTACGCAAAGTTCAACGAGATCGCGGGCGATAAGACTGCAATTTATATCAGCCACCGGCTGTCCTCCTGCAAGTTCTGTGATGAGATCGCCGTGTTCGACCACGGCGAGGTCGTCCAGCAGGGCACCCATGAGGAACTGCTGGGGGAGCCGGATGGAAAGTATTACGAACTGTGGAACGCCCAGGCACAGTATTACACCGAAGAAAGCGCGTGAACCTGGCCTCCCTATCAGGGAAGCTGTCACCGGAGGTGACTGAGCGCTTTTTGGCCCTGATGTTCTGCACAAAAAAATCGGAAAAAATTGGAATTCCTGACGAAATCGGGTGCGAAAGCACAGCACTTTGGGCGAAAAACTTGACCCACATTGGCCGGACGTGTAAAATAAATCAATAGTGAGAAAAATCATGGACGCGAAATTTTTCCATGTGTGCGGCATTCCTTTGATCCCATGGGATGAAACAAGGAGGGAAGTTCGACCCAATGAAATGGAAATTCCAAACCGCGGGGCGGCTTCTGGCCCTGCTGGCTCTGAGCGGGGCCCTGCTGGCTGCCCCTTTGCCCGCGCAGGCCGCGCCCGGTGTGCTGACAGGCCTGACCGGAACCGGCTCCAAGCTGGAACTGGAGCTGACTGAGATGGAGCTGGAGATCACCGATGATGACCCCCGCCCCAAGGGCTACCTGTACACCAGCGGCCAGAGCGATTATTACTTCATCGTCTGGATGAGCAGCAACTCCAATGTTGCCACGGTGGATGGCGACGGCAAGGTGACGGGCCGCAATGCGGGCACTGCCATCATCACTGCCATCTCCGACCACGGCGAACGCGCCGCCTGCAAGGTGACCGTGACCCGCAAAAATGAAGAAGCAGCCAGAAAAAAGCCCACGCTGGATACCACCAGCCTGAGTCTTGTGCTGCAGTACAATGACCTGCACCCCGCCCATCAGCTCCAGCTGACCAACAGCGACCACTCCTTCCTCTATGTCTACCAGTGGATGAGCAGCAACCCTGAGGTTGCCACAGTCAGCGACAAGGGCCTTGTCACGGCTCAGGCGGCGGGCACCACCACCATCACGGCAATGGTCTCCAACGGCCAGGCTCTGCGGTGCAGCGTCACGGTGACTTCGGATATCGGCAAGGTGACCTTAAACAAGAGCGACCTGCTGCTCCGCACCGTGGGCACCCAGGAGCGCCTGACGGCCACCGTTGCGGTGGAAGGCGGCGGCAGCGTGCCCATTACATGGGTCAGCAGCAACCCGGGTGTCGTTACCGTGGATGCGGATGGCGTGGTGACCGCCATTGCCGATGGAGAAGCCAAGGTCACGGCCCTTTCGCCTGCCGGACGCTTTGACGTGTGCAGCGTTGTGGTGGGCATGGCGGCGGAGAAGTACGAATCTGAAGCCGACCTTGCCGACGAACTCAAGCTCCCGGATCCCTACGTTGCCGTAAGGCTGAACAAACTGGCATAAAGAAAAAGCACCCGCCCATGGCTGTTTTTGACGGCTATGGGCGGTTTTTGCGTGTGTGGAAACGGATGCGCTGGGAAAAACTTGCCGAAGAGGAATTTTTTGCAAAAAATATTTTGCGTTGCGTGTTGCGGTGTACCTGACACATCCGGCTGCCTCCGGCAGGTAAAAAAGGACAAAATGGCCCGAACGTTGTTTAAGACAGGGGGCGGATGCCCCACGGAGCGGCAAAATCTCTGCAAAAAAGGCGGCTGTCCGGCTTGGATGACACATTTAACAAAAATTTGACGTGAAGTGATTGAATTTGCAACTCTTGACAGAAGGCGGGACAAACCATTATCCTTTTATCAGAGGAAAGTATTTTATGTCGCCAGACGTTGGAATGCCTGGTGTACAAGTGTGTGTCAGGAGGGAAAGAATATGATCAACTACCGGAACCGAATCGGGGAAGCCATTGCCTTTGCCCGGAACATGGCGGGCAGATCTCAGCAGGAGCTTGCGGATATGCTGGGGCGGGACAAGCGCACCATTCAGAAATGGGAGCGGGGCGAGATCCGCATTGCGCTGGAGGATTTTCTGGATGTATTCGATACTCTGCACCTGCCGGTGGGGCCCTATGAAATGTGGATCCGGCATCCGGAACTCTTTCCGCGCGGCATGGAGGATATCAAGGGCTTCAGCACCGAAAAGAAGCGGAGGGCACTGACGGATTATTATCTGCATCAGGCTGCACCGCTGGAGATCGAGCAGGAGTATTACATCCTGTTCGGCGATCACGGCAGCAACAGCTGCGGCATCCGGCAGGAGCTGCTGGCCAACCTGCAGACTCCGCTCCGTGACCGCAAACGGATCGTGAACCAGATCATCGACAACTACTATGAGGCCCGGGCCATCGGACATCTGACCGACCCGGAGGGCCAGCAGCCAGTGATGCCCATTCTGGAAGCCTGCTACGATGCCAGTGCACGGAGCGTGAAAGCCAACGAGAACCGGTACAGCATCGGCAGCATTGAGGACTATCTGGACGATGCGGCGAAACCGGCAGAAGAGTGAACCGAACAGCAGACGGCCATGTGCAGCCGCCTGCTGTTTTTGCGTTCGGCTGCCTGCGGGAAAATATTGTGAAATTTGCGGATTCCTGCTATACTTATCCTATTGATGAAAAAGAAGGGTGAGATAAATGGCATACAACATGGGCGGTCGGCGCTTCCGGCCGGTGGGCAGCGGAAAAAAGCGGACTGCGCCGCAGTACGGGCCGGTGGGCACAGGCTGCCCGTTTGTGGAGGAGGCCGTGGCGCGGCTGTACCGGGAGCAGAACGAGGAACATTTCTGGAGCCTGATGAACGCCCTGAACTATGCGCTGGAATTGCAGACCAAGGTGCTGGTTCCGCTGGATGCGGCGGTGGACCCCCAGAGCGGGGCCGCCCCCTGGGCGCATCTGCCCATCCCGGAGGAGCGGGCCGAGGGCCTGCAGCCCTGGCTGCTCCACACCCGGAAAGAGCGGAACTATCTGCCGCTGTTCACCTCGGTAAAGAACGCCGAGGCGGAAAAGGCCAGCGCCACCCGCCCCATGGTGGAGCGCAGCCTGCGCAGCGCCATGGAGTATGCGCTGGAAACGGACGGCATCGATGGTGTGGTGCTGGATCCGTGGACAAGCTCTGCCACGCTGGATGTCTCCCTGCTCAGCGGGCTGCTGAAATCGGAGCGGGGGAGCGACAACCCCGGCGCTCAGGAGCTGGAAGCCGGGCACGCCGCCGCCCGGGCCGGGGATTGGCAGGAAGCAGCGGCCCGCTACACTGCCGCCGCCGAGGCGGGCAGCGCCGAGGCGCTTTCTGCCCTGGGGGACTGCCTGTATTATGGCCGGGGTGCCCGGAAGAATAAGACCCAGGCCCGGCGGATGTGGAAAAAGGCCGCACAGGCCGGGGAGGTGCAGGCCATGATCGCCCTGGGAGATGACTGTGCTGCATCGGGTGGGGAGATGGCTGAGACCCTGCAATACTACCGCCGCGCCCAGAGCGCTGCCCGGGAGGTGCCGGACATCGCCTACACCCCGCAGGTCTGCCTGCGTCTTGCTCAGTACGAGACCCAGTACCTCTCCCGCAAAAAGGCGCTGCTGCAGGTGGCCGAAGCCGTGCAGGGGTTTCGGATCCTGCAGGCCGAGGGCGAAACGGATGCTGCCGACTGGCTGCGGGAGGCTGAACTGCTGACCGATCAGCTGCTGGCCGACGATAAAAACGCCTGAAACACAGTTTCTTTACATTTGTTCTAAGAAATCGTCATAGGAAACCGGTAAGATATTCAAGGAAATATTCTGCGCCGAAGAAAAGAGGACAAGCACTATGAGCAAAGTGATCGGAATTGACCTTGGCACCACCAACTCCTGCGTGGCGGTGGTGGAGGGCGGCAAGCCTGTGGTCATCACCAACGCCGAAGGCGAGCGCACCACCCCCAGCGTGGTGGCCTTTACCAAGGATGGCGAGCGTCTGGTGGGCGGCGCGGCAAAGCGCCAGATCGCCACAAACTCCGGCCGCACGGTGTCCAGCATCAAGCGGTACATGGGTTCTGATCACCGGGTGCATATCGATGGCAGAGACCTGACCCCGCAGGAGATCAGCGCCATGATCCTGACCAAGATCCGCCGCGATGCCGAGAGCTACCTGGGCGAGCCGGTGACCGAGGCCGTCATCACCGTGCCTGCCTATTTTGACGACAGCCAGCGCAAGGCCACTCAGGACGCGGGCCGCATTGCGGGCCTGAATGTTCTGCGCATCATCAACGAGCCCACCGCCGCCGCGGTGGCCTATGGCCTGGACAACGAAGCTCCCCAGAAGATCCTGGTCTATGATCTGGGCGGCGGCACCTTTGATGTTTCGATCATTGAGATCGAGGACGGCACCTTTACGGTGCTGGCCACCGGCGGCGATACCCATCTGGGCGGCGATGACTTTGACGAGCGCATCGTCGAGTGGGCTGTGGCGGAGTTCCGCAGGTCTGACCGCATCGATCTGACCAAGGACCCCGCCGCCATGGGCCGCCTGAAGGAGGAAGCGGAAAAGGCCAAGAAGGAGCTTTCCAGCGCGCTTTCCGCCCAGCTGAACCTGCCGTTTATCGCGGTGGGCAAGGATGGCCCCCACCATCTGGATCTGAGCCTGGGCCGCCCCCAGTTTGAGATGATGACCGGTGACCTGCTGGCCCGCACCGTTCAGCCGGTGCAGAACGCCCTGCGGGATGCCGGGCTTTCCGCCAGCCAGCTGGGCAAAGTCCTGCTGGTGGGCGGCAGCACCCGGATGCCTGCTGTGGAGCGGCAGGTCCGGGAGCTGCTGGGCTGTGAGCCCAGCCACACCCTGAACCCCGATGAATGCGTGGCCATGGGTGCCGCCGTGCAGGGCGGTCTGCTGCAGGGCGGCGGAAAGCTGGCCGGTGCCACCGGCGCGGCCGCGCAGGGCCTTGTGCTGATGGATGTCACCCCGCTGACGCTGTCCATTGAGACGCTGGGCGGCGTGGCCACCCCCCTCATCACCCGCAACAGTATGATCCCCACCCGCAAGAGCCAGATCTTTACCACGGCCCGCCCCATGCAGACCAGCGTGGAGATCAACGTGCTGCAGGGCGAGCGCCACTTTGCCCGCGACAACAAGAGCCTGGGCAAATTCAAGCTCACCGGCATCCGCTCCGGCTTCTCCTCCAAGCCCCAGATCGAGGTCACCTTTGACATTGATGTGAACGGCGTGGTCAAGGTGTCCGCAAAGGATCTGGGCACCGGCAGGGAGCAGAACATCACCATCACCGGCAGCACCAATCTTTCTGAGAACGAGATCCAGCGCGCCATGGCCGATGCCGCCGCCTACGAGGAGGAGGATACCCGCCGCAGGGAGCGGCTGGAACTCCACAACCAGGCCGAGATGCTGGCTTACAAGGTGGACGAGGCCCTCTCCAAGTGCAAAAAGGAGCTGGACAAGGACGAGAAGAACCGAGTCAAGAACGACCTTGCCGGCCTGCGCCGCTGCCTGCGCAAGGATAAGCCCGAAAAGATGAACGAGACCGAAGAAGCGAACCTCCGTCAGGCAAAATCCCAGCTGGAAGCCAGTGCCAACCACCTGATGGTGCTGTACAGCACGGAGCAGGATGTCGGCCAGCAGTAAGCAGGCAATTCCCTACTGAAAAACTTCGTTGAAAGGGTTGACAAACCCGGAAGAGTGGGGTATTATGTATGCAATATCACAAAAATGGCTGTGAAGAGAAGAGTAGGTTTTCGCATTGATCCTTCCAGAGAGCCCGGGCGGTGGAAAAGGGCAGGAAACAGGGAACTGAAAATGGTCTCGGAGCCGCGGGGGCGAAGTGCAAGAGTGCTAAGCCTGCGACGGGAGCGCCCGTTACAGCGTCCGGTTGTCGCGTTGCAAAACGCCGCAGCAGTGAGGCTGTCTCTGTGAGGGGACAGTAAACCAAGGTGGTACCACGGAAGTTTTACGCTTTCGTCCTTGTGGGTGTATGCCCGCTGAGGACGGAAGCGTTTTTTTATTTGGCTTCCGGTGCAAAGGGTGCGGATTGTGCCGCACCGCACAAAAACATTTTTGTAAAAGTAGAGAGGGAAAACAAAATGTCTAAGATCACTCGTCGTAATTTTCTGAAAGTTTCCGGCGTGGCCGCTGCTGCCGCTGCCCTGACCGCCTGCGGCGGCTCTTCCTCCACCGCAAGCTCCGCCGCTTCCGGCGCTGCATCCTCTGAGGCTGCCTCCACCGCTGCCAAGCTGGACAAGATCAAGGTCGCTGTTCCCAACGACACCACCAACGAGGCCCGCGCTCTGACCCTGCTGGAGAAGAACGGCTTCTTCAAGCTGAAGGCAGATGCAGGCCTGACCGCCACCAAGAACGATATCGAGGAGAACCCCCTGAACGTCAATGTGGACGAGGTCGAGGCTGCTCAGGTGCCCAACGTTCTGCAGGATGAGGACTACGCTGTCATCAACTCCAACTACGCCATCTCCGCCGGTCTGGACCCCATGACCGACGCTCTGGCCATGGAGGATGGCACCTCTGCCTACGTCAACGTTCTGGTCTGCAAGGAAGGCAATGAGGAGGAGCCCAAGATCAAGGCTCTGGTCGCTGCCCTGCAGAGCCAGCAGGTCAAGGACTTTATGACCGAGAGCTACGGCGGCGCTGTGGTCTCCGTTGTGGAGGACCCCACCGACGGCTATGATCCTTCCATCGATTATGACGCACTGAACGGTGAGACCGTCAGCTGCGCTGCCACCCCCGCTCCCCACTGCGAGATTCTGGAGGTCTGCAAGCAGATCCTGGCCGACAAGGGCATTACGCTGGACATCCAGGAGTACGATGACTATGTGATCCCCAACACCATCGTTGAAGATGGCCAGTGCGACACCAACTACTTCCAGCATCAGCCCTACCTGGACAACTTCAATGAGGAGAAGGGCACCCACCTGGTCTCTGTTGCCGGCATCCACGTTGAGCCCATGGGCATCTACGGCGGCAAGCAGAGTGACCTGAGCCCGATCGAGGGGTAAGCGAACTCCCCCAGTCACCTTGCAGTGACAGCCCCCTCGGGGAGGGGGCCTTTGCCTGACCGTTCTGTTTCAGGCTCCCTCTATGAGGGAGCTGGCAAATCCGTAAGGATTTGACTGAAGGAGCTTATTCAACAGCAAGGAGCAATTTCTGTGATCGAGATTAAACACCTTTCCAAGACCTTCCAGATGAAGGACGGCGCAGTGAATGCGCTGAAGGACATCAACCTGACCATCCCGGATGGCTCGATTTACGGCATCATCGGCATGTCTGGCGCGGGCAAATCCACGCTGGTGCGCTGCATCAACCTGCTGGAGCGCCCCACCGAGGGCGGCGTGGTCATTGACGGCGTGGAGATGGAAAAGCTCACGCCCGCCCAGCTGCGCCAGCGCCGCCGGGAGATCACGATGATCTTCCAGCAGTTCAACCTGCTGATGCAGCGCAGCTGCCTGAAGAACATCTGCTTCCCCATGGAGCTGGCAGGTGTGAAGAAAGAGGAAGCCGAAAAGCGCGCCAAGGAGCTGCTGGAAATGGTGGGCCTGCCCGATAAGGCCAACGCCTACCCGGCCCAGCTCTCCGGCGGCCAGAAGCAGCGCATTGCCATTGCCCGCGCACTGGCAACTGACCCCAAGGTCCTGCTCTGCGATGAGGCCACCAGCGCGCTGGACCCCAACACCACCCACTCCATCCTGACCCTGATCAAGGACATCAACCGGAAGCTGGGCATCACGGTGGTGGTCATCACCCATCAGATGAGCGTTGTGGAGGAGATCTGCGATCACGTTGCCATTCTGGACGGCGGCGTTGTGGTGGAACAGGGCGAGGTGAAGGAGATCTTCGCCAACCCCAAGACCGCCGCGGCAAAGCGTCTGGTGGCTCCCAACGGCGGCAGCGCAGCCCGCGACCTGTCCAGCTTTGCGCCGGACGATCATGTGGTGCGTGTGACCTTCAACGGTTCTTCCGCCGCAAAACCGCTGGTGGCAAGCCTTGCCGCCGAAAAGGGCATTCTGGTGTCGGTGCTCAGCGCCGATACCCGCGACCTGAGCGGCCAGTGCTACGGCTCCATGCTGCTCAAGCTGCCCGCTGACCTGGATGAGGCAAAACAGGCTGCTGCTTACATGCGGGCACAGCCCGGCATTACGGTGGAGGAGGTGACCGGAGAATGACCATTGCAGATTATGGCTTTGCCATCTGGGAGACCTTCTATGTGACGGTGCTCTCCACCGCGTTCTCTCTGGTCATCGGCCTGCCGCTGGGCGTGCTGCTGGTGGCCGGTGATAAGGACGGCATTCTGCCCCTGCCCGGCTGGCTGATGCACCTGCTGAATATCATCATCAACATCCTGCGCAGTGTGCCTTTCCTGATCTTGATGATCTGCGTCTTTCCGCTGACCCGTATCATCGTGGGCACCACCGTAGGCACCAAGGCCACCATCGTCCCGCTGGTGGTGGCGGCCTTCCCGTTTGTGGCGCGTCTGGTGGAGACCAGCCTGCGCGAGTTGGATGAGGGTGTGGTGGAAGCCGCCCAGAGCATGGGTGCGACCCCGTTCCAGATCATCACCAAGGTAATGATCCCCGAGTGCCTGCCCGGCCTGATCTCCAGCATGACCACGGCCCTGACCACCATTCTGGGCTACTCGGCCATGTCCGGTGTCATCGGCGGCGGCGGCCTGGGCAAGATCGCCCTTTCCTACGGCTACTACCGCTACCAGACCAACATTATGATCGTCTGCGTCATCCTGCTGGTGCTGCTGGTGCAGATCTTCCAGACCGTTGGCACTTTCTGGGCCACCAGAAGCGATAAGAGGCTGAGGAAGTAACTCCTTCAGTCGCACTTCGTGCGCCAGCTCCCTCGGAGAGGGAGCCTTAAAGCCTCCCTCTTTGAGGGAGGTGGCAAAGCCGAAAGGCTTTGACGGAAGGAGTTCTCTCCTCATTTCGTCCCGGACGGGAAGTAAAATTCAACGTTTCAATTCCCCGCCGGAGACATGTGCTCCTGCGGGGAATTGTACTATTCGGACAAACCCAGTAAAGGAGTATGTTGCAATGAACCGTGATACCATCTGTGTGCAGGGCGGTTATACGCCCGGCAATGGCGAGCCCCGCCAGATCCCCATCATCCAGTCCACCACCTTCAAATATGCCACCAGCGAGGATATGGGCAAGCTGTTCGACCTGGAAGCCGACGGCTACTTCTACTCCCGCCTGCAGAACCCCACCTGTGACCTTGTGGCCAAGAAGATCTGCGAGCTGGAAGGCGGCACTGCCGCCATGCTGACCTCCAGCGGTCAGGCAGCCAACTTCTTTGCCCTGTTCAACCTCTGCGAGGCCGGTGACCATATCGTGGCATCCAGCACCATCTACGGCGGCACCTTCAACCTCATTTCTGTCACCATGAAGAAGATGGGCATTGAGGCCACCTTTGTGGACCCGCTGTGCTCCGAGGAGGAGCTGAACGCCGCCTTCCGGCCCAACACCAAGGTGGTGTTCGGCGAGACCATTGCCAACCCCGCCCTGACTGTGCTGGATATCGAGAAATTTGCCAAGGCTGCTCACGCCCACGGCGTGCCCCTGATCGTGGACAACACCTTCCCCACGCCAGTCAACTGCCGCCCCTTTGAGTGGGGCGCGGATATCGTGACCCACTCCACCACCAAGTACATGGACGGCCACGGCGCGGTGCTGGGCGGTGCCATTGTGGACGGCGGCAAGTTCGACTGGATGGCCCACGCCGAGAAGTTCCCCGGCCTGTGCACCCCGGATGACAGCTACCACGGCATCACTTACGCCGAGCGCTTCGGCAAAGAGGGTGCCTTTATCACCAAGGCAACGGCTCAGCTGATGCGGGACTTCGGCTCCATGCAGTCCCCGATGAATGCCTATATGCTGAACCTCGGCCTGGAAAGCCTGCATGTCCGGATGCAGCGCCACTGCGCCAACGGCATGGCTGTGGCAAAGTTCCTCGAAAGCCATCCCAAGGTGGCCTATGTGAATTACTGCGGCCTGGAGTCCAGCCCCTACCACGCACTGGCTGAAAAGTATCTGCCCAATGGCAGCTGCGGCGTGGTCAGCTTTGGTCTGGCCGGCGGCCGTGAAGCTGCCAGCATCTTTATGAAGGAGCTCAAGCTGGCCGCCATTGAGACCCATGTGGCCGATGCCCGCACCTGCTGCCTGAACCCGGCTTCCAGCACCCACCGCCAGATGAACGATGAGCAGCTGAAAGCCGCCGGTGTGCCCGCAGAGCTGGTGCGCATGAGCTGCGGTCTGGAAAGCGCTGAGGATCTGATCGCAGATATCGCACAGGCTTTGGATAAAATTTAACGGTCTCGCCCTCTCAGCTTCACTTCGTTCAGCAGCTCCCCCAAAGGGGGAGCCTCTGGCGAAAAATAAACTTTGTGGTTTTGCCAAGGCCTCCCACTTTGGGGGAGGTGGCACGGCGTAAGCCGTGACGGAGAGGGCGAGGCCGCTATCAATATCCGCACCAAAGGAGTACGACACTATGCCGCTGATCATTCCCAAGACTCTGCCTGCCTACGATGCACTGTACGAGGAAAACGTCTTTGTTATGCACCGGGAGCGGGCAGCGTCCCAGCATATCCGCCCGCTGGAGATCCTGATCCTGAACCTGATGCCCACCAAGATCGCCACCGAGACCCAGATCGCCCGGCTGCTGGCCAACACGCCGCTGCAGGTGCACATGACCCTGCTGCAGACGATGAGCCATGAGGCAACGCACGTCTCCGCGGCCCATCTGGAGGCCTTTTATAAGACCTTTGACGAGGTGAAGCATAACCGCTACGACGGCATGATCATCACCGGCGCTCCGGTGGAGACCATGGACTTTGAGCAGGTGGATTACTGGCCGGAGCTGTGCGAGATCATGGATTTCAGCGAGACGAACGTCTATTCCACCCTGCATGTCTGCTGGGGTGCGCAGGCGGGCCTGTACTACCACTACGGCATCCGCAAGGAGCTGCTGCCTGCCAAGATGTTCGGCGTGTTCGAGCACCGGGTCATCCGACCCTCCAACCCGCTGGTGCGCGGCTTTGATGAGGTGTTCTATGCCCCCCACAGCCGCCACACCGCCATGAGCCGGGAGGATATCGACCACTGCAGTGCGCTGCGCATCCTTGCCGAGAGCGATGAGGCAGGGCCTTTCCTGATGAGCACCGAGAACGGCCGGCAGATCTTTGTCATCGGCCACCCGGAGTACGACAAATACACGCTGGATGCGGAGTATAAGCGGGATGTTGCCAAGGGCCTGCCCATTGCAGTGCCCAAAAACTACTACCCCAACGATGACCCCAGCCAGCCGCCGCTCTTCCGCTGGCGCGCGCACGCCCATCTGCTGTATGAAAACTGGCTGAACTACTACGTCTACCAGAACACCCCCTATGATCTGGGAGAGATGCAGCGCGTGAAGCACTCTGAGGGGTGAACCCGCTCAGCCGCCTGCGGCAGCTCCCCCATGGGGCCAGGTTTACGCACGACTGTTTTTCTGCCTCTCCTATCAGGAGGGGCAGTATTGGAAAGCAATAACGGAGAGGTATTTATGGGAATCGATAAGAATGAATGGGGCTTCCGGGTGGGGCATCTGCCCCACGGGGAGCGCAATAAGATCAGTGATGTGCCGGGCGTGACAGTGGGCCATTGCACACTGGCGGATGGCGATATCCAGACCGGCGTGACCGCGTTGCTGCCTCACCCCGGAGATGTGTTCCATGATAAGGTGCTGGCGGCCTGCCATGTCATCAACGGCTTCGGCAAGACCACCGGCCTTGTCCAGATCGATGAGCTGGGCACGCTGGAGACCCCCATCCTGTTTACCAACACCCTGAGTGTGGGCACCGTGGAGACGGCGCTGGTCAAATATATGCTGGAGCGCAACCCCGATATCTGCGAGACCACCGGCAGTGTGAACCCGGTCGTCTGCGAGTGCAACGACTGCGGCCTGAACGATATCCGGGGCCTGCATGTCACCGAGGCGCATGTGGCTGCCGCTCTGGCAGACTGCAAAGCCGATTTCGCCGAGGGTGCAGTGGGTGCCGGACGCGGAATGCGCTGCCACGGGCTGAAAGGCGGCATCGGTTCTGCCTCCCGGCTGGTGGAGCTGGACGGTAAGTCCTACACCATCGGGGCACTGGTGCTCTCCAATCATGCCACCTTCGATGACCTCATCGTGGCGGGCACACCCATCCACGAGCTGCTGGAGGCCCGCATCCCGCCCCATGAGGACAAGGGCTCCATCATCACGGTGCTGGCAACGGATATCCCCCTGAGCGAGCGCCAGCTGCGGCGGCTCTGCCACCGGGCGCTGGTGGGGCTTTCCCGCACCGGCAGTGCCTGTGGCAACGGTTCGGGTGAGATCGTTCTGGCCTTTACCACGGCCAACCGGATGCCGCATTACTCGGAAAAGGCCCTCCTGCCCATGGAGATGCTCCACGATGATGCCATCAACCCGCTGTTCCGGGCGGTGGCCGAGTGTGTGGAGGAAAGCGTCCTGAGCAGCCTGCTCCACGCCGAGACCGTCACCGGCTACCATGGCCGGACGGTGCAGTGCCTTTCCGACCTGTTGAAAAAATAATGTAAATAACAAGCCTTTCCGTGTGGTGCACCTCACAGTGTGACACCGACGGAAAGGCTTATTTTTTTATCGCTATCTTTATCTCTGCACCAGCGTGATGAATGCTTTCATCTGGGGGGAGGGGGTGAGCCGCTGAAAAGAGAAATGCGGAGATGAGGTTCAATTGACCATATATTTTTGAATAGCATCTTTTGAACTTGACAGAATCTGCCGCAGTGTAAGGAGTTGATTTTTTGGACAATCCCGGAGTTCAAGGGTGATCTCTTCTAACAATTCCTCTCGAGCCAGAGATTCTTTGTCAAAAATCAAATCATCTGTGCGAACACCCAATGCACAGGCAAGATCGACGAGGACGGGCAGACTTAGTTTTGTATAGCCTGTTTCAATATGGCTCATGTGTACGGTGGAGATATTGACCATCTCAGCCAACTCTTCTTGGGAAAGGCTTAATTTTTTTCTTTGGGCACGAATTCTTCTGCCGACAGCGACATAATCCATAAAATCCTCACTTGTCTATGCAGTTTAATTTTTGACCGCACAGTTTATTTCTATCTTGCAGTATAGGATGGACTGTGATATAATAAAATAAACTACATAGATATAAATAGTCTATGCAGTTAAATAAATATGGGGTTTACATAAAAAGGAGTGGATTCTTATGCGGTTAAAAAAGAATGTTCTACGGTTATTATCCTGTGTTGCGGTAATGGCGGCAATGGTGATGCTGCTGTTAACAGGCTGTGATGGAGGGGGTGAGGCACCTTCTTCTCCGGCAGAATCTAACAGCACAGCAGGAAGCAATGCTTCCAGTTCGTCTGCTTCTTCTTCTGAATCCAGCAGCAGTTCGGGCAGCTCTTCAAACACGAACACTGCGAATAAGGCGACAAAACTTCTGCTGTATACAACTGGAACGATTGATACTGATTATGTGGATGATATGGATGGCTACGTAACACATTATAGATGCGCAGTTCGTGGGGATGACATCTACTCTGTCAATTATCAAAATTCGGGTGAAGCGTACATTACGGTTCTGAAAAAGGGCGACGATTATTATATGATAGAAGGGAATTGCGCGACAAAGACGACAGAATCAATGATAAAGACCTATCTTAACTCCGCAAAGACCGGGTGTAATTTCCCGACTGCTGCTGAAATTGCAACAATGACAACAGGAACCTATGAAGTGAACGGAAAAGAGTATTATGCCGAGATCCAGAAGAAGAACGTTTACGGAAATCAGGTGCGATACATCTACTGCTTCGATGGCAACGTATTGAAATACCGTGTGGTGGAAGGATTATATTACACTACCGATATGAAACCTATTAAGAATATTATAACCTACAATTCTATTAGCACTAAGGTAAATGAAAATCTCTTCGATCTTTCCAAGTATTCCATTCTTGAAAATTAATAGAAAAGAAAGATAAAAGAACCTCCTCTGACGGAAAATCAGAGGAGGTTCACTTTATCTCTGCACCAGCGTGATGAATGCCTTCATCTGGGGGGTGAGCCATTTATCCCTGTGGTAGAACAGCTGCCGCCGCATTTCCACGCGGCAGGCAGGGACATTCAGGCGGGACAGCGTTCCGGCGGCGAGGGCATTCTGTACGATGTACTCAGGCAGGAAGGAGAGGCCCATGCCGTGCTCGACCATCTGGCAGAGCAGGGAAGCACTGCCCAGCTCGAGGAAGGGCTTGATGGCCAGCCCCTGCGCTGCCATGCACTGGTCGAGGGCATCGCGGTAGCTCATGCCCCGCTCGGTCAGCAGGAACTCCTGCCCGGCCAGTTCCTGAAGCGTGACCTCCGCCTGCCCGGCCAATGGGTGTCCGGCGGGGGCCACCACGCAGATGGGCTCCGGCTCATCCACGGCCAGCACGAAGCTGGGCTGCAGCAGCGGCTTGTCCAGCGTGTAAGCCAGGTCGATCTGATTGGAGCCCAGCATCTGGAGCATCTCATCGTCGGTGGCGGTGCGGAGTACCAGCTCTACCTGTGGGCAGAGGGCGTGATATCGCTGCAGCAGGTCGGGCAGAAAGGTGCTGCAGACCGAATCCGCCAGTGCCACCCGCAGGGTACCGCTGACCTGCCGGGCAGGCTGCAGGGCCGCTTTGGCCTGCTCGGCTGTGGCCAACAGGGAGCGGGCATAGGTCAGAAAGGTCTGCCCGGCATCGGTCAGGCGGACCGTTTTGCCCACCCGGTCGAAGAGCGGCGTTTCCAATTCGGCTTCCAGCTGGGCCACCTGCGCGGAGACTGCCGACTGGGAATACCCCAGCTCCCGTGCCGCACGGGAAAAGCTGTGCAGCTCCGCAATATGCAAAAAGGTGTTGATGGTACGCAGTTCCACGGCGGCACCTCTCAGCGGCGGGTGATGCCGGTCACGGTCAGAACAGCACCATCTACGACAAAATGGACTTCCAATCCCGAAAATTCCATTCCGTATACCCGCTCCGGGTCGTGCTGGTAGGAGGGGCGGGGGTCGTTTTCCAGCACGCCCTGCAGGCCGTCCCGCTCGGCGGCGGGTACGGTTTCCCACAGCTCCGGCGGGCATTCGACCTGCAGCCTGTGCGTCTGGGTCTGTGCCGTGAAGCCTGCCGCTGCATCCGGGTGACAGTCGGCGTAGGGGATGTAGGGCTTGATGTCGTAGATGGGGGTGCCGTCCATCAGGTCTGCGCCCCGCACGATGAGCACCGGGCCCACCTCGGGGCGGTGCTCGATGGCCTCCAGCCTGACGCTGGAAAGGCCCAGCGGATTGGGCCGGAAGGGGGAGCGGGTGGCAAACACGCCCATCCGGGTGTTGCCGCCCAGGCGCGGGGGCCGGACGGTGGGAGACCAGCTCTCCCGCACCGCGCCGGAGAATTGCCACACCAGCCAGATGTGGCTGAAATCCTCCAGTCCGCGCAGGGCATCGGCGTTGCGGTATTCCGGGGTGAAGATGATCTCGCCCCGCAGGCCGTCCACCAGCCCGCTCTGTCGGGGGATGCCGAACTTGGTGGGGAAGGCGGTGTGGATGTGTGCGATGACCTTCAGGGTCATGGTTTCGTTGCTCATATTATAAACCTCTGCAGAAGCCCACGGCTCTGCCCTCGATCTGGATCTCGTTCAACTGTGGCCCGGCATAGATCATGGGCGGGCAGACGGCGGCGTTGTCGGCCAGAAGCATAACGGTGTCGCCCTGCCGGTGAAAATGCTTTAAGGTGGCCTCATCGCCGATCCGCACGGCGGCGATCTCGCCCTGCTCCACCTCAGGCTGGCAGCGGATGCAGACGATGTCACCATCACAGATGGTGGGGGCCATGCTGCTGCCGTGGCAGGTCAGGGCAAAGTCGGCGTGCCATGCGGCAGGAACGCCGATGTAGCATTCGATGTTCTGTTCGGCGGTGATGGGGGAGCCGCAGGCAATGCTGCCCACCAGCGGCACCCGCACCATTTCGGGCAGGGGCTCAAACCCCGGCGGGACAAACGCAGTGTTTTCCAGCCCCATCAGCCATGCGGGGGTGGTCTCCAATGCAGCGGCAAACTCCTCCACCTTGGACTGCGGGATGTCGTTGACCCCTTTTTCCAGCTTGGTGATGGAGGATTTGGAGCGGTAGCCCATCCGCTGGGCAAGCTCTTCCTGAGAGAGCCCCAGCTCGAGCCGACGCTGTAAGATACGGCGGGAAAGTTCTGACATGGCAGAGACCTCGCTTTTCCTGAAAAAGAATGTTCTGCCGTGAGTATATCAGAAAAGTTCTTAAAAATCAACGATTTTCGCGCGATTTTTGTAAAATAGTTGACAAAAAATCAACGTCGAACTATAATACAACCAAAGATTGTGAAATGACACGCAGAGATCCAGATGAAAGGAGAACCTTTGATGACAAATACCACACAGATCCGCGCCTACATTGAAAGCCAGGGCCTCAAGCTGGGCCATGTGGCACGGGTGCTGGGCATCAGCAGCAGCGCCCTGCATCAGAAGCTGAACGACGAGAGCGATTTCAAAGTCAGCGAAGCCGACCGTCTTTCTGCCATGCTGGGGCTGACCATGGAACAGCGGGATGCCTGCTTCTTTGGCCCGGGCACCCGGATGTGCCAAAGAAAGGGGGCGGCGTGATGACCGCTGAACAGCGCAGAAAGACCCGGGAGGCCCTGCAGAACTACGGTACCCGCCAGTGGGCCCGCAGCCCGGCCAACTGGGGCTGGACCCGGGCCATCCAGCAGACGCAGGAGTATTACCGCACCGCCGACCCCATCCGTGCAGGCCTGCTCCAGCTGCGCTACCTGGAGCGCCGCAAGGAGGAGGATGTGCTGGAGCGGCTCTGCATCGGGCGCACCACCTACCAGAAAGCCCAGCTCGATCTGCTGAGCACCGTAGCCGTTTTTGCCGCCCGCTACGGTGCCCTGTGACGCAAAATGCCCCCGGACAGCCATCCGGGGGCATTGCAGTCAGTGCGTTTTCTTTTCCGGAGTATCGCAGTGCTGGTGGCAGGAGGCGCAGTTGCCGCCGCAGCCTTCGCCTTTCCAGCCGCCCTGCTTGGAGATCCAGACCACTGCCAGGGCAAACAGCCCTGCCAGCACCAGAATGGTAATGATCCCACGAAGTGTCAGCATTGAAAAAACCTCTCTTTTTGCGCTGGAATGCGCAATTTCAGTATACACCATTTTGCGCAAAAGAGCAACTGCCCCGCAGTGGGAAAAAATTGCGAAAAAATCAAAATTAGGGCTTGCCAATCCACTTCGGTTGTGGTATAATTCTCTTGTTCCGATTCGGAGGATTAGCTCAGCTGGTTAGAGCACCTGCATCACACGCAGGGGGTCTGGGGTTCGAGTCCCTAATTCTCCACCATACAGTTCGTACTCGAACCCGATTCTTTATGAAAAAGGGTTCGGGTATTTTTTTGTTTCACAAGATGTTCTCTATGCCGAGAGTATGCAGAACGGTAAACAAGAACGAACAAAGGCAGGATGCCACCATCACGGTGACACCCTGCCTTTTATGTTACAAGGATATTCTGGGGGCGATCGCTGCGCACAAAGTGCCTTAAGCCTCTGTGTTTGCTTCGGTCAGCACAAAGGTCAGCTCCGCTGTGGCGGCGCACCTGCCATCCACATAAGCAGACGCTTTCCCGATGCCCACCGGGCCGCGCTGTTCCACCAGCTCACAATGGAGCGTAAGAACATCCCCTGGGGTGACCTGTTTGCGGAAGCGGGCATTCTTGATGCCACCGAAGAGGGCCAGTTTGCCTTTGTTTTCGGGAACGCTCAGCGCCGCCACGGCTCCGGTCTGGGCCAGTGCTTCCAGGATCAGCACTCCCGGCATGACCGGTTGGCCCGGGAAGTGACCGCAGAAGAATTCCTCATTGCGGGAAACGCACTTGCGGCCAATGGCCCACTGACCCGGCTCGTAGTCCAGGATGCGGTCCACGAGGGCAAAGGGGTAGCGGTGGGGCAGAAGGGCTGCGATCTGCTCACTGTTCAGAGCGTTTGCGTTCTCCCGCACGGTGCGCGGTTCTGCCATGGCTCAGCCCTCCCATCTGCGCAGGGCGATGCAGGCGTTGTGTCCGCCAAAGCCCAGGCTGTTGCTCAGTGCGTAGGTCATGGCCTGTGCACGGCCTGCATTGGGCACATAGTCCAGATCGCATTCCGGATCAGGCTGCTCGTAGTGGATGGTGGGCGGGGCAAACTGGTCTCGCAGGGCCAGCGCCGTGAACACGGCCTCGATGCCGCCCGCACCGCCCAGCAGGTGGCCGGTCATGCTCTTGGTGCTGACCACGGTCAGCTGCTTTGCGTGCTCGCCGAACACAGCATGGATGGCAGCCGTCTCGCAGGCATCGTTCATGTGGGTGCCGGTGCCGTGGGCGTTGATGTGATCCACCTGCTCCGGGGCAATGCCTGCATCGGCCAGTGTCAGCTTCATGCAGTCGATGGCACCTGTGCCGCCGGGAGCCGGTGCAGTAAAGTGGTAGGCATCGCAGTTGGCACCATAGCCCACCACCTCGGCGTAGATATGCGCACCGCGTGCCCGGGCGTGCTCCAGCTCTTCCAGAACCAGCACACCGCTGCCTTCGCCCATCACGAAGCCGCCGCGGCGGGCATCAAAGGGCAGGCTGGCAGCATCCGGGTCGGTGGCGGTGGAAAGCGCCTTCATGCTGGTAAAACCGCCGATGCCCAGCGGGCTGATGCAGCTTTCGGCACCGCCGCAGACCATGGCAGTCTCGTAACCGTCCCGGATGCGGTGGAAGGCATCGCCCACAGCATTGGTGCCGCCGGCGCAGGCCGTGACCGGGCAGGTGCACATGCCCTTCAGGCCAAAGCGGATGGCCACCTGTGCCGCCGCCATGTTGGCAATGGACATAGGCACAAAGTAGGGGCTGACCTTCTCCATGCCTTTTTCTTCCCCGCGGGTGTGCTGCTCCTCAATGGTGGGCAGGCCGCCAATGCCGCTGGAAAGGACCACACCGATGTTTTTGGCCTCTGCTTCCGTGTTCAGGCCGCTGTCGGCAATGGCCTCGGCTGCAGCAGCCAGTGCCAGCAGGGTGAAGCGGGCCATCTTGCGGGCTTCCTTTTTGTCCACAACGGTCTCGGGGTCAAAGTTTTTCACTTCACCGGCCAGCTTGCACTTGAAATCGGTGGTGTCAAACTGGGTGATGGGGCCAATGCCGCACCGGCCTGCCTTTGCGGCAGCCCAGCTGTCGGCAGCAGTGTTGCCCAGCGGGTTCACGGTGCCCAGACCGGTGATCACGACTCTGCGTTTTTCCATAGAGAATTTCTCCTTTTACATTGCCATGCCGCCGTCCACACAGAGCACCTGCCCGGTGAGATAGCTGCTTTGTTCTGCGGCAAAAAACGCCACCGCGTTTGCCACGTCCTCCGGCTGGCCTGCGCGGCCTGCCGGGATGTCCTTTGCCATTTCGGTGCGGACAGCCTCCGGCAGGGCGGCGGTCATATCGGTTTCAATAAAGCCGGGCGCAACAGCGTTTACTGTCACATTGCGGCTGGCCAGCTCCCGGGCCAGGCTTTTGGTCAGGCCGATGAGTCCGGCCTTGCTGGCGGCGTAATTCGTCTGGCCTGCATTGCCCCGCAGGGCAACGACGCTGCTCAGATTGATGATCCGGCCCCAGCGCTGGCGCACCATCCGGCGGGCCGCTTCCTTGCAGCAGAGGAACGCACCCTTGAGGTTTGCGTCCAGCACAGCATCAAAGTCTGCTTCGGACATGCGCAGGATCAGGTTGTCCCGGGTGATGCCTGCATTGTTCACGAGGATATCCACCCGGCCAAAGGCGTTCACCGCCTCCTCAAAGAGCTTTTTGCAGCCCTCGGCGGTGGAAACATCGGCCTGCACGGCCACAGCCTGCGCACCCTCGGCCCTGCAGAGAGACACGGTCTCAGCGGCGGCCGCTTCGCCGTGGCAGTAGTTGACCACCACATGGCAGCCCTGCCGGGCAAGCTGTACGCACACGGCCCGGCCGATTCCCCGGCTTCCGCCGGTCACAACGGCGGTACGGATGATGGTTTCTTCGTTCATTGTTCTTCCTTCCATGCGTTCAGAACGGTGTCCAGCTGCGCCGGGGTCTCCACCGACACACAAGTCACACCGGGCAGGGTCTTTTTCACAAAGCCGGAGAGCGCATTGCCGGGGCCTACCTCCAGAATGTGATCCACACCCAGCTCGCCCAGACGGTGCAGGGTGTCCTCCATGTAGACACTGCTCTGTACCTGCCGGACCAGCAGGGCCGGGATGCTGTCGCTCTCGGCTTTTTCACGGCCCAGGCAGTTGAACAGCACTGGCACCTGCATTTCGCCAAAGGGTTCGGCGGCAAAGCGCTTTGCCAGGGCATCCCCGGCGGGAGCCATCAGACGGGTGTGGAACGGTCCGCTCACCTTGAGCGGGATGCACCGGCGGGCACCGGCCTGCTTTGCAAGCTCTGCAGCCTTGTCCACTGCGGCCTTTTCGCCGCCAATGACCAGCTGGCCCGGGCAATTGTAGTTGCAGATCTGCACACAGCCCAGCGCGGATGCCTGCTCACAGCATTCTGCAAGGGGGACCCGGTCGAGGTTCAGCACTGCGGTCATGCCGCAGTCGATGCCGCTGGCCGCGTCGGCCATGGCTTTGCCGCGGTAGGCTGCCAGCTCAATGGCCTGCTTGGCGGTGAATACACCGGCGGCTTCCAGCGCGGAATATTCGCCCAGAGAGAGACCGGCCACATAAGCGGGCTTGACCCCCTGCTCGGCCAGAACGGCAGATACGCCGCAGGCAAAGGCCACCATGCAGGGTTGGGTGTATTCGGTCTGATTCAGAACGCCGTCCGGGTCGTCGAAGCAGACGCGGTGCAGATCAAACGGAAGGTCTGCAGCGTCGAACGCGGCACGGAAAGCGGAAGATGCTTCGTAAAATTCTTTGCCCATGCCGGGGTGCTGGGCACCCTGGCCGGCATACAAAACAGCAAGCTTCATCGGTTTTGCCTCCATTCGGTCACAAGTTCATCCATCAGCTCACGGACAGTGTACATCCGGTCCAGCCTGCCCACATTGGCCCCGCAGAAGAAAAGTCCTTCCTCCAGGTTGCCCTTGACCGCTTCGATCAGTGCATGGGTGATGCAGTAGGGCACCTTGGCGGGGTCGCAGGTCTTCAGGCAGCGGGCACAGTGCCGGGGCGGGAAGCGTCTGCCCTCCGCCATGGCCTGCACCAGCGGCGTGTTCAGCGCCCGGCCCGGCATCCCGACCGGGCTGTGGATGATGCGCACATCCTCAGAACCTGCATTCAGCAGAACGTCCTTGTACCCCTGGGATGCATCGCACTCGTAGGTGGTGATAAAGCGGGTGGCAAGCTGAACGCCTGCGGCACCCAGTCTGGTAAAGTGAGCCATATCGGCCCCGGTGTACACGCCGCCCGCCACAAACACGGGGATGCTGTGGCCGAACTGCGCCTCATAGGGCTTTACCTCGGCCAGCACCTCCGGCAGAATCTCGTCCAGTGTCTGGCAGGTTCCGGAGAACAGGTCCTGCTCAGCAAAGCCGAGATGACCGCCTGCCTTGCAGCCCTCAATGACCACAAAATCAGCGGTGCGGCCGAACTCCTTGGCCCAGCGGCGCAGGATGAGCTTTGCCGCCCGCCCGCTGGAAACGATGGGCGCGATGGCGACCTCCATCGTGTTCACAAGGCCGGGCAGTTCCAGCGGCAGACCAGCGCCGGACACCACAGCATCCACGCCCGCTTCCACAGCGGTGCGGATGGCGGCGGCATAGTCCTGCGTGGCCACCATTGCATTGATGGCCACCATACCGGCACCGTTTGCGATCTGCTTTGCTTTCCGGATCTCAGCGGTCAGGGCGCGGTGGTTGGCGCTGGCCGGGTCACGGGCAAAGTCCGGCTCCCGGTAGCCTGCATCGGCGGTGGAGATGCACCCCATGCCGCCGCAGGCCGCCACGGCACCGGCCAGCCCGCCCAGAGAAACGCCCACGCCCATGCCGCCCTGCAGGATGGGCACAGACAGGACTTTCTTTCCAAGCGTCAGCATTCCTCGCTCAGCGCGTGGATACGCTGCCTCCCGCCGTTCCACAGGTCATCCAGAATGTCCGCCACGGGGCGCACCTCGTGGAGCATTCCGGCCACCTGACCGGCCATCAGACTGCCGGTGGAGGTGTCGCCTTCAAACACGGCCCGGCGCAGACTGCCCAGGGTGTACTTTTCCAGCTCCATCTTATCGGCACCAGCCTTTTCCTGCCGGACATATTCACGGCTCATCCGGTTTTTCAGCACCCGGACCGGGGAACCACCGATGCGTCCGGTCACGATGGTGTCGCTGTCCTTGGCATTGAGCAGGGCAGCCTTGTAGTTTTCGTGGATGGGGCACTCCTCGCTCACCAGCAGGCAGGTGCCCACCTGCACGCCGCAGGCACCCAGCGCAAGGGCTGCTGCCAGCTGACGGCCATCGGCAATGCCGCCCGCCGCAATGACGGGCAGATCCACTGCGTCCACCACCTGCGGCACCAGCGCCATGGTGGCCATCTCGCCCACATGGCCGCCGCTCTCGGTCCCTTCGGCGATCACGGCATCGATGCCCAGCTTCTCCAGATGCTTTGCCAGCACGGCGGCAGCCACCACGGGAATCACCTTGATGCCCGCCGCTTTCCACATGGGAACATATTTGCCCGGGTTGCCTGCGCCGGTGGTAACCACCTGCACTCCTTCTTCCACAACGATCTGGGCAAACTCATCTGCCTGCGGGTGCATCAGCATGATGTTCACGCCAAAGGGCTTGTCAGTGAGCTGTTTGCACCGGCGGATATTTTCGCGCAGGGTGTCGGCATTCATGCCGCCGGCCCCAATGATGCCCAGTGCACCTGCATTGGAGCAGGCGGCGGCAAACTCACCGGTGGCAATGTTTGCCATGCCGCCCTGGATGATGGGGTATTTTGTGCCTAAAATTTCATTTAAAAGTTTCATAGTTTTATCCTATCGGTAAGCGTCCTCGCCCTCTCAGTCACCTTCGGTGACAGCTCCCCCAAAGTGGGAGCCTTTGGCAAAACCGAAAAGTTTACCGTACTGCCAAGGGCTCTCCCCTTGGGAGAGCTGTCGAGCAGAGCGAGACTGAGAGGGCGAGCCCGTTTGCCGAACATGATTTTTACTCTTTGTATTGAAAAATCGCGCCGCCCCAGGTCAGGCCGCCGCCAAAGCCGATGCAGGCCAGCGGTCTGCCCGGGGTCAGCTGCCCGCTCTCGGCCAGCTCGTTGAGAGCGACCGGAATGCTGGCGGCGCTGGTGTTGCCGTGGCGATCCATGTTCTTATAAAATTTTGCCGGGTCGGCCTGCAGGGCCTTGATGCAGTGGTCGATGATGCGGCTGTTGGCCTGATGGCAGACCACCCACGACAGATCCTCGAGGGTCAGCCGGGTCTCGTCCAGCACCGTGTGCAGGCACTTGGGCAGGGCATCCACCGCAAAGCGGAACACCGCCTTGCCGTCCATGGTGATGGGGGCAGAGCCTTCCCGGCTCGGCCCGCCCGCATGGAGGACATCACTGCCGCGTGCCCCCAGCGTCAACGCAAAGGGGGTATCTGCCAGCTGGAAAATGGCAGCTCCGGCCCCGTCGCCGAACAGCACGCAGGTGGAGCGGTCGGTGGGGTCCATCAGGCGGGAAAGCGCTTCGCACCCGATGACGAGGGCATACTGCCCGCCCAGAGTCGTCAGCATTCCCCGCGCCACGGCCATGCCATAGAGAAAACCGGAACAGGCCGCGTTGATGTCCAGCGCAGGCCGGTTTTCGGGCAGGCCCAGTGCCGCCTGTACCTGACAGGCCACGCTGGGGGTGGCATCCGGGGCAGAAAGGGTCGCGCAGACACAGCAGGCAATGTCCGCCGGGGCAAGGCCGCTGCGGTCAAGGGCCTGCCGCGCAGCCGCAATGGCCAGCGTGGCGGCAGATTCATCCTTGGTGCACCAGTGCCGGGTGCGGATGCCGGTGCGGCTGGTGATCCATGCGTCACTGGTGTCCACCATGCGGCTCAGCGCGTCATTGGTGATCGTCCGTCCGGGAAGTGCCCCGCCGGTGGCGATCAGCTGTAAACCATTCATGCGTTCCTCGTTTCTCCGATCTGGCGGTACTTTTTATAGCGCTGATCGGCCAGCTGCCGGTCGCTCATGCGGCACAATTCCTTCAGGTGGGCGCGCAAAGCGGCATCCATGCGCTCAAACAGGGCCGCGTGGCAGCGCTGGGCACCGCCCACCGGCTCCGGGATCACTTCTTCCACGATGCCGCCGCGGTACAGATCCTGCGCCGTCAGCTTCATCATCTCACAGGCCTCGCCGCTGCGGGAGGAGTCCTTCCACAGGATGCTGGCAAAGCCCTCGGGGCTCAGCACGGAGTAGACTGCGTTTTCCAGCATGAGGATGTGGTTGGCCACACCCAGTGCCAGCGCGCCGCCGGAGGAGCCCTCGCCGGTGACCACGGCGATGACCGGCACCGTCAGGCCGCTCATCTCCATCAGATTCCGGGCAATGGCCTCGCCCTGCCCCCGCTCCTCGGCATCCTTGCCGGGGTAAGCGCCCGGCGTGTCGATAAAGGTGATGATGGGACGGCCGAATTTTTCAGCCTGCTTCATCAGGCGCAGAGCCTTGCGGTAACCCTCCGGCCCCGGCATTCCAAAGTTGCAGGCCAGATTTTCCTCCAGCGTGGAGCCCTTGCGGTGGCCGATGACCGTCACCGGCATCCCGTGGAAACGGGCCACGCCGCCCAGAATGGCCGCGTCCTCCTTGCACTGCCGGTCGCCGCGCTGCTCAAAGAAATCCGTGAACAGGGCAGAGATCGTCTCGTCGATGTGCGGACGCTCCGGGTGACGGGCCAGAAAGACCCGATCCTCGGCAGTCAGCGGGCCGCAGGAGCGCAGAATCTCGTCCTCTTCCACCGCCAGTTCTGCCAGTTCGGACGCATGGGCGGTGATGGCCTCCATGTCACTGCCGCTGCCCTTCAGCGCGGCGATCTGTGCGTCCAGCGGGGCCAGCTGCTCCAAAATATCTTTTATCATTCGTGTTTCCCTCCGGCATGAAGCTGCAGGACCTGGATCAGCGTATCCCGCAGCTGACTGCGGGGCACCACCTGATCCACAAAGCCGTGTTCCATCTGGAATTCGCTGCGCTGGAACCCGGCGGGCAGTTTTTCACCGATGGTCTGCTCAATGACACGGGGGCCGGCAAAGCCGATGAGTGCCCCCGGTTCGGCCAGCATGATATCGCCCAGGCTTGCAAAGCTGGCGGTCACGCCGCCGGTGGTGGGGTGGGTCAGCACGCTGACGTACAGCCCGCCCTTTGCGGAAAAGCGCTGGATGGCGGCGCTGGTCTTGGCCATCTGCATCAGGCTGAAAATGCCCTCCTGCATCCGCGCGCCGCCGCTGGCCGAAAAGATGACCAGAGGCAGGCGCTTGGCAGTGGCGTACTCCACGGCGCGGGTGATCTTCTCGCCCACAGCCGTGCTCATGCTGCCCATAAAGAACCGGCTGTCCAACACGGCTGCCACACAGGCCACGCCGCCAATGCGGCCGACGGCGGTGACAGCAGCCTCGTGCAGGCCGGTCTTGTTCTGGGCGGCGGCAAGTTTTTCCCCGTATCCGGGGAAGTTCAGCACATCCTGCGGATCAAGGTCAGCGTCCAGTTCCCGGAAGCTGCCGTGATCCAGCACCAGACTGAGCCGGTAATACCCGCCAATGGGCATGTGATAGCCGCAGTTGGGGCAGACATACAGGCTTTTGCCCCACAGGGTGCGGGCAGCGCGGCGGCCGCACTGCTTGCACTCCACAAACTGCGGTTCGTGCCAGACAGCTCCGGCATCCCGCTTGGCTTTCAGCTGGAAAGTGCGCTCCCGCATCCGGTTGGGGAGCAGATCTCGGATATCATTCATCGCATGTTTCCTCAGATATGTGCGGTGATGTAGTTGTAGATATCACCCACGGTCTTGAGCTTTGCCAGCTCCTCGTCCGGGATGGACACACCGCAGGCATCCTCCAGCGCCATGTTCAGCTCTACGGCATCCAGGCTGTCGGCCTCCAGATCCTCGGTCAGGCTGGCCTCCATGGTCACCTTGTCCTCCTCGCAGTTCAGGGTGTCAACAACGATCTTCTTCATTTCTTCAAACGTCATGGTAATATTCTCCTTTGATTGGTTTGTATTTTTATTATCTAAAAAGTTTGAGGTTTCTTGCGAACACGACCATTATATCTGAATCGTCGGATAAGTCAAGAATAATAGCTAAAATATTTTATCTTTTACAATTCTGACACACTTTCCTCCACAGGGGCAGTTCCTCTTTTCCATTGCCCTTTTTCCCAAAACGTGCTAATATGGGTTCAGCACTCAGACAAGAAGGAACGAAAGGATGGATCCCATGAAATTCAGCGAAATGAGTTATACCCGCCCGGACATTGATGCCCTGCTGGGCCAGTGCAAGGCGCTGGCCGCCAAGGCCGCCGGGGCCGCCAGCGGCGAGGAGCTGGTGAATGTTTACTACGAGCAGAGCCGCGCCTTTGCCGATTACAGCACCGCCGCACAGCTGGCAAGCATCCACTACACCTGCGACACCCGTGACGCTTATTGGAAGGCCGAGCAGGACTTCTTTGATGCCAACGGTCCCGCCGTGGAGAACGCACGGGTGGAGATCAGCCGGGCATTTCTGGCCAACGCCCATGTGGACGCGCTGACCGAAGCCTTTGGCACCACCTGCGTGGCTGGCATGAAGAATGCCGTGCTGGGCATGGATGACCGCACCGTGGAGCTGCAGAAGGAGTACAACGCCCTTGTCAGCCAGTACCAGCAGGTGTACGGCGGCGCACTGGTCGAGTTTGACGGCAAGCAGCTGACCATTCCCCAGCTGGGCCCCTATAAGGAGAACCTGGACCCTGCCGTCCGCCGCGCCGCCTACGAGGCCGAGGCCGCGTATTTCGATGCCCACCGTGACGAGCTGGACGGCCTGTACACCAAGATCGTCAAGAACCTGAACGCACAGGCGCAGATCCTGGGCTACCACGATTACAGCGAGCTTTCCTATGTGCGGATGAACCGCATCGGCTACGGCCCTGCCGAGATCCGGAAGTTCCGCGACCAGGTGGCCAACGATGTGGTGCCCGAGCTGAAAAAGGTGATCGAGCTGCGCTGCAAGCGCACCGGCATCTCCCACCTGACCTTCTCCGACCTGCCTGTGGCGTTTCAGGACGGCAACCCCTCTCCCATCCCCGGCTACGATGCCCGGATGGCCGCCGCCCGCACCATGTACCACGAGCTGAGCCCCGAGACCGCAGAATTCATTGACTTCATGCAGGACAATGAGCTGTTCGACGTGGAGAGCCGCCCCGGCAAGATGTCCGGCGGCTATATGACCAGTCTGCCCACCTACAAGGCCCCCTTTATCTTTGCCAACTGGAACAACACCTCTGCTGACGTGGACGTGCTGACCCACGAGTGCGGCCACGCCTTTGAGGGCTATGTGGCCGAGCGTGACCCCAAGGTCCCCGCAGACCTCGAGTGCCCCGGCATGGAGAGCGCCGAGATCCACTCCATGGCCATGGAGTTCCTGACGGCTCCCTGGCACCATCTGCTCTTTGGCAAGGACACTGAGAAATACGCCCTGCTCCACGCCGAGGACAGCTTCCTCTTCCTGGCCTATGGCTGCATCGTGGACGAGTTCCAGCACAGGATGTACCAGAACCCCGACCTCACCCCGGACGAGCGCAACGCCGTCTGGCTGGAGCTGGAGCACAAGTACCGCCCCTGGATCGATTTCGACAACCTGCCCTTCTATGGCCGCGGTGCCGGCTGGCAGCGTCAGCTCCACATCTATGAGTGCCCCTTCTACTATATTGATTACTGCCTGTCCACCATGGCAGCACTGCAGTTCTTCCTGCTGAGCCTCAAGGACCACAAGGATGCCTGGGAACGCTACCTCAAGCTGGTGCGCCGCGCCGGTCTGGCCAGCTACACAGAGCTGATGCAGACCGCCGGGCTGAAGGTTCCCTTTGAGGATGGCTCGATCAAGACCATCGCCCAGCAGATGGGCCAGTGGATCGCAGAGCATCAGGTGTAAGGCTTAACCCCCCAGGCTCGCATTCGCTCGCCAGCCCCCCTAGTAGTGGGGCCTTTGGCATATAGGAAAACTCGCAGAGCTTTCCGTAACGCCAGGGCCGCCCCTATTAGGGGCGGTGGCAATGCGAAGCATTGACGGTGGGGTTTACCTCTTGCCAAACCCGCTCTTTTCTATTATTATAGAACCAACAAGATCCCATTGCGGGGTGTGAAAAGGAGCGGTATTGCAATATGGCAGAACAAAAGATCAAGGGTGTCAAAAAGTTTTTTGAGGAGTTCAAGGCCTTTGCCATGCGCGGCAACGTGCTGGATATGGCAGTTGGTGTGGTCGTCGGCTCGGCATTCACGGCAATCGTGAATTCTCTGGTGGGCGATGTCATCAATCCGCTGATCGGTCTGTTCTTCAACAATGACTTCTCTGAAGTTGTTGTCAAGATCGGCGATGTTGATCTGAAGATCGGCTCTTTCATCAGCGCGATCATCAATTTCCTGATCGTTGCCTTTGTGCTGTTCCTGGTGCTGAAGGCCTTCAACGCCGTGTTCAACAAGAAGAAGGAAGAGGCCGAGGAAGCTCCTGCGGAGCCGACCACCAAGGTCTGCCCCTACTGCCAGAGCGAGATCTCCATCAAGGCCGTGCGCTGCCCCCAGTGCACCTCCAAGCTGGAAGGCTTCCCTGAGATCAACGACTGAGTTCCCTGAAAAGCACAGCGCCCCCGTTCACTGTAAGATCGCAGTGAGCGGGGGCGCTTTCTTGTGAATAGGAGGTGGATTTTATCGCAAATACAGACTATGGATATATCAGGGTCAGCACGCGGGAACAGAATGAAGCGCGCCAAAAACTGGCGCTGCGCGCCTTCGGAATTCCGGAGCAGAACATTTACCTTGATAAGCAGTCCGGCAAGGATTTTGACCGTCCACAGTATCAGGCACTTTTGCGCCGCATCAAAAAAGACGATGTGCTCTATGTCAAAAGCATTGACCGGCTGGGCCGCAATTACGACGAGATTCTGGCGCAGTGGAGGTATCTGACCAAAGACAGAGAGGTGGATATCGTTGTGCTGGACATGCCGCTGCTGGACACCCGGCGCGGCAAAGATCTGATGGGAACATTCTTGAGTGATATCGTTTTGCAGGTGCTCTCCTTTGTGGCAGAAAACGAGCGTTCCAATATCCGTCAGCGGCAGGCTGAGGGAATTGCTGCTGCAAAAGCCAGAGGGGTTCGTCTGGGCAGACCGCCAAAGCCGTTGCCGAAGTCGTTTTTTCTGGCGGTCGAACGTTGGAAAAAAGGAGAACTTTCCGGCAAGCAAGCCGCAGAAGCGTGCAGTATGCCTGTGAGCAGCTTTTATTATCGGGTGAAAAAGCAGGAGAAAGAGAAGCCTCTCTAAAAAAGTGTACTTTTCCGCAAGTGGTTATTTTCAGACAAACAATGATTATTATAGCACAGTTTTCTCTAAAATCTACATATATTGAGTGATCTTGCAAGCACTTGCACAGAAGTATCCTCTATGCCGTGGATTTCAAAAAAGTACACTTTCTTGAAATCCGGAGGAATCTATGCAGTTCAATTCGTTTCTGTTCATCCTGTGCTTTCTGCCCCTTGTCCTACTGGGCTATTTTACGCTGGGGCGTGTCCATCCTGTATGGAGCAAATTTGTGCTTATCGGAGCCAGCCTGTTTTTCTATGCGTATGCTGAACCGAGAACACTGCTGCCCCTTGGGCTGAGCCTGCTGGTCAATTATATCTTTTCAAAACTGCTTGAGAGCGAAAAGCTCCGTTGGCGGCGTTTTTTCCTGGCAGTACCGGTCTGCATCAATGCTGCGCTGCTGCTCTATTTTAAGTACCTCAACTTTGCAATCACCAATTACAATGCACTGTTCCATACAGACCATGCCCTGAAAACTCTGCTTCTGCCAGTGGGCATCAGTTTTTTCACGTTCCAACAAATCGCATATCTTGTCTCGGTGTACCGTAAGGAACTGCTCAAAGCAGACTTGATCGATTATCTGGCCTACATCACATATTTTCCCAAGCTGCTGATGGGCCCGCTGATGGAACCGGTGGACTTTGTGGAGCAGCTCAATGATCTTGACCGAAAAAAGATCAACTGGGACAACCTGGCCTGCGGTGTAAAAATTTTCAGCTTCGGCCTGTTCAAGAAGGTCATGCTTGCTGACACCTTTGCTGCAGCTGTCGCATGGGGGTACAGTAACCTTGGCGTGGCCACAGCAATGGACTGGCTTTTGGTGATGCTGTTTTATACGTTTGAGATCTATTTTGATTTCAGCGGTTACAGTGATATGGCTGTTGGTGTTTCCATGATGTTGAACATCGATCTCCCCATCAACTTCGATTCGCCCTACAAAGCGCTGTCTATCCGTGATTTCTGGAAGCGCTGGCATATCTCGCTGACGAAGTTCTTTACGAAATATGTCTATATTCCACTGGGCGGCAGTCGGAAAGGCCTGTTCTTTACATATCTGAACACCATGATCATTTTTGTTATCAGCGGTATATGGCATGGTGCGAACTGGACGTTCCTGCTCTGGGGCATTCTGCATGGCCTGATGATGGTATTTGACCGGATATTCGGAAAGCTGGAGGAAAAGATTTTTGAGCCTGTCCGCTGGGCAGTTTCCTTTTTCTGCGTCAATGTCCTCTGGCTGCTGTTCCGCTCAGATTCCATCGGACAGTGGAAGCAGATCATCAAAACGATTGCACAGTTTAACAGCACCTCGATCAGTGAGGGTCTGCTCAACAGCTTTGTTCTGCCAGAGGCAGGCTTTCTGACAGATGTGCTCCATATCGGCAGATTGACCAACGGAATACACGGCTTCTGGATGCTGTCGTTTGTTTTTGGCTCCCTGTTGCTCTGCCTTGTTCCTGAAAACAATTATAAGAAACGGATGCAGAACTCTGGTTTTACGATGTTGTTGGCGGCAGTTGCCTTTGTCTGGAGCTTTATCTGCCTGAGTGCGGAATCTGTATTCGTTTATTTCAATTTCTGAGGAGAGGGGAATCTTGCATGAAAGCAAAAACATGGCTGGCCGGATGGGCTGTTCTTGTGGTAGCGGCCCTTGGTCTGATCGGATATGAGGTCTATAAAGTCGATCCTTATTTTCATTATCACAAGCCGGATACCAGCGCCTATTACTATGTGCTGAACAACCAGCGCAGCCAGAATGACGGTATCAGCAAGCACTTTGATTATAACGCCTTGATCACCGGAACCTCTATGACGGAAAATTTTAAGACTTCGGAGTTCGATGAGATCTTCGATGTCCACTCTGTTAAGGTTTCCTATTCCGGCGGTTCCTACAAGGAGATGAACGACAACCTGAAAATTGCCCTGCGGCATAACCCAAACCTGAAAACCATTGTCCGCTGCCTGGATATGGGCTTTTTCTTCGATTCCCCGAACCGGATGCGGGAGGATCTGGGCAAATACCCGACCTATCTCTATGACGAAAACCCGTTCAATGATGTCCAATATGTGTATAACAAAGATGTGCTCTTTGGCCGTGTTTATGCCATGATGAGGCAAAATGATGCACCGGGCTTTACCCCGGGCATCACCTCGTTCGATGATTACGCGAGATGGAATCAGTATTATACGTTTGGCATCGACACGGTGGCACCGAACGGTCTTGTCTATACTGTTCCTGCCGAAGAAAAGCATCTGACCGAAGAGGAAAAGCAGACCATTACACAGCTGATCACAGAGAACGTAACTTCATTGGCCGATCAGTACTCGGATGTGGAGTTCTACTATTTCTTCTCACCATACAGCATTGCGTGGTGGAACAGTATCACCAATGAAGGAACTCTTTACCGGCAGCTGGAAGCAGAACAGTATATCATTGAACTGATTCTGGAGCATCCGAACATTCATCTGTATTCGTTCAACAATGATACCGCCCTGACCACAGACCTGAACAACTATAAGGATACGATTCACTACGGTGAATGGGTCAACAGTGCCATGCTCCGATGGATGCACGATGGGGTAGGGCTGCTGACGAAGGAAAATTATCAGGACTATCTCAAGGCAGAGCGTGCATTCTATGCCAACATCACAGAAGAGGATATTGCCCGCCTGAATGCGCAGCCTGATTATGCCGACGACAAGACTGCGGAATATCTCATGGAACACAAAGTGAGCCGTATGAGATGACACTCAAATCTTTCTCCGACATGCACAAACTCCATAACTGGAAAGAAAAAATTCCATAAAACGCCAAAAAGCCCTCGGATAAGTCATACCTATACAAGAAAGTTTGAACTTTCCGTGAATTTTCTGTGTTTCGACCATGGACAGGTGGGAACAGTTCTGCTACAATGGGAGCTGTTCTTTCCGCCGGTTCCCACGCGGCGGTTTTTGTTTTTACTATAACACAGGAGGAACTTTCATGTTAGAAAAGATCTTTCACCTGAAAGAAAACCACACCGATGTCAAGACCGAACTCATGGCGGGTGTCACCACCTTTATGACGATGGCCTACATCCTTGCGGTCAACCCCAGCATCCTGTCCGCTTCGGGCATGGATGCCAATGCGGTCCTGATCGCCACCTCGCTGGCATCGTTCGTTGGCACTGCCCTGATGGCTCTGCTGGCCAACTACCCGTTCGCTCTGGCTCCCGGTATGGGCCTGAACGCCTACTTCTCCTACACGGTCGTCCTGACCATGGGTTACAGCTGGCAGCTGGCCCTGATGGCCGTTTTTGTGGAGGGCATCATCTTCATCGCGCTGAGCCTGACCAATGTGCGTGAGGCCATCTTCAACGCCATCCCCATGACCCTGAAGAGCGCTGTCAGCGTTGGCATCGGCCTGTTCGTTGCTTTCGTCGGCCTGCAGAACGCAAAGCTGATCGTGAACAGCGATTCTACCCTCGTCACCTATCAGCACTTCAAGGGCGAGACCTTCCACAGCATCGGCGTGGGTGCGATCCTCGCGCTGGTGGGCGTGCTCATCACCGCTATCCTGCTGGTCAAGAAGGTCAAGGGCGGCATCCTGTACGGTATCCTCATCACCTGGGTGCTGGGCATCCTCTGTGAGCTGACCGGCATCTACATCCCCAACCCCGATGCCGGCATGTACAGTGTCATCCCCACCAGCTTCATCAGCTTCGATTTCTCTGCTCTGGGCAAGACCTTTGGTCAGGTGTTCAAGACCGATTTCTCCGGCGTGGGCATCCTGAACTTCTTCGCCGTGATGTTCTCCTTCCTCTTCGTTGACCTGTTCGACACCCTGGGTACCCTGATCGGTGTTGCTTCCAAGGCCGACATGCTGGATGAGGAGGGCAAGCTGCCCAACATCAAGGGTGCACTGATGGCCGACTCCATCGCCACCTGTGCCGGTGCCGTGCTGGGCACCTCCACTACCACCACCTTCGTCGAGAGCGCTTCCGGCGTGACCGAGGGCGGCCGCACCGGCCTGACCTCCATGACCACCGGTGTGCTGTTCCTGTTGGCCGTGGTGTTCAGCCCCCTGTTCCTGACCATCCCCAGCTTTGCGACCGCTCCGGCCCTGATCATCGTTGGCTTCTACATGATGGGTTCTGCCCTGAAGATCGAGTTCGACGATCCTGCTGAGGGCATTCCCGCATTCCTGACCATCCTGGCAATGCCCACCGCATACAGCATCTCTGAGGGCATCGCCATCGGTGTCATCTCCTGGACCCTGCTGAATGTCATCACCGGCAAGGCCAAGGAGAAGAAGATCAGCCCCCTGATGTATGTGCTGACCGTTCTGTTCATCCTGAAATACGTCCTGCTGTAACAGGCATTTGCAGCAAACAGAAAGCCCCGGCTCCGGCCGGGGCTTTCGTGCGTTTATTGGTTCCTGCGCGGGTGGGGCGGGCAGGGTTCAGCCGCCGAACAGCCCGAAAAAGCTGGTGTGCGTCATGCCCAGCACCAGAAACAGAAGAATGAGGGCAAACAGCACCCCAATGATGATGTCCATCTGGTGGACCGTGAGGGGGAATTTGTCGTAGAGCTTTTCCTTGGGGTTGACGAAATTCGGGTCATTGTTGTCCAGCAGGGTCTTTTTTCTCTCAGCGCTCTGGGCTTTGGCGGCGGCAAGTTCTGCCTGCTCCTTTTCCAGCTGGGCCTCCCGCTGGGCAAGCAGTGCCTCACGGCGGGCCAGCTCTTCCTCCCGCTGGGCCTGGTTCATTTCTGCCATGGTGGTATCCTCCGGCGTTTTTTCTACCAGTATACCATAGAATTGTGACAGAAAAAACTCCTCCCGCAAAAAGCGGCCTTATTCCGCCAGCAGATCCTCCACCACATCCATCAGCTGAGACGGATCGAGCTGGCACGCGGTACAGCGCGCGGCCAGGCGAAGGACCCGCACCGGGTCAACGGAGACATCTGAGATGAACCGCAGTTTTCGGTGTCGTCCGTGAGATGTAGAATGCGCGGCGATGCCAAAGGATGTATACGCACCACACGCGGGATGATAAAGTCGTTCCATAACACAATGATACCAAAACACACCAATCACCTCTCTATCAAAATTGTCACGCCGCTTTGAAACGGCTGCATGAATGCAGGTTCGCTGCCCGCAAAATGTTCTGACAAAATTTATATACCATCTCTTGGCTTCAAAATAAACAGCCAAAATTTCGAAATTTGGCGGCGTGTTTTGCATGTCCGGTAAAACCGGTGGTGCAGTAAAAATACGAACTGGAAAACTGGAACGAATAATTTTACTGAATATCGTGCAAAATTGAGAAAAATCAACTTCACGCAGCAACAGATGAAAGAATGTTCCACAGAAAGCCGAAAGCATAAAAGAAAAATCTTTGCCGCAGCTTAACCACTTTTTGATAGAAAAAGTTGCGAAATCGGTCGTAAGATCGAGTTTTCTGGTATATCACTTGTTCGCTGTGCGGATAAGGCTGCTCATTCTGCTTTGCCTCCGCATCGTCTGCCGCAGACCCCGGCACTGCCCTTGTCTGAAATGCTTTCACTCCGGATGCAAACCAGATGAAAAATCCGACGGGCCGTGTCACTTGACTTTCCCCTTGCAGGGGAGTATACTCCGGGGCAGTGAAATATTCGGCTATGACGAGAAAGAGTACCCGGAAAGAATGCTGCAGAGAGCTGCCGGATGGTGCAAGGCAGTGCAGGGTGTCCGTGGGAAGATCCTCTCCGAGCTTTCCGGCTGAATGGGCGGCATCTGCGCCCCAGTAAGCGGGAACGGCAGGCCCCCGTTATCACGGGCCGCGCATTGTTGGATGCGCACTGAGGGGCCGGGCTTTGCACCGGCAATAAGAGTGGTACCGCAGAGGATCTACGCCTTTGTCTCTTACAAACCGTAAGGGACAAAGGCGTTTTTGTTTGCGGGAAAGCCATTTTCCGGATGTTTCATTGCCTTTGCATCCGCAAAAATCAGGACCTGGAAAAGGAGAGTTTAACATGAAAACACTGGAAAAAGTAAGCGACTTTGTAGGCAAGTATATGGCTGGCATCGTCATTGTGGTGGCAGCGCTGGCCCTGTTCTTCCCCGGCACATTCAGCGTGGTAAAGACCGCATGGGTCAACACCCTGCTGGGCATCGTTATGTTCGGCATGGGTCTTACCCTGAAGCCGGAGGATTTCAAGGTGGTGTTCAGCCGCCCGAAGGACGTGATCATCGGCTGCATTGCACAGTTCACGCTGATGCCCTTCCTTGCATGGGCGCTGACGCAGGTGTTCCATCTGCCCACTGAGCTGGCCATTGGTGTCATCCTTGTGGGCACCTGCCCCGGCGGCACCTCCTCCAATGTGATGACCTATCTGTCCAAGGGCGACGTTGCACTGTCTGTTGGCATGACTGCTGTTTCCACCGTGCTGGCTCCGTTCCTCACCCCACTGCTCACTCTGCTGTATGCCGGTCAGCGCGTGGAGGTGAACCCCGTGAATATGTTCCTGTCCATCGTCAAGGTGGTGCTGGTTCCCATCGCACTGGGCTTTGTGGTCAACCACTTCTTCCATGCGTTCACCCAGAATGCCGTCCGTGTGCTGCCGCTGATCTCCACCACTGCCATCGTGCTCATCATCTGCGCCGTTGTGTCCGCAAACTCCGCTAAGATCATGACCAGCGGCCTGCTGATCCTGGCCGTGGTCATCCTGCACAACCTGCTGGGCTACCTCACCGGCTTTGGCGTGGGCAAGCTGCTGAAGCTGGATTCCACCAAGTGCCGTGCAATTTCCATCGAGGTCGGTATGCAGAACTCCGGTCTGGCCACTTCTCTGGCCGCTGCCCACTTTGCACAGTATCCGCTGGCAACCATCCCCGGTGCTGTGTTCTCTGTGTGGCATAACATTTCCGGTGCCCTCCTCGCCAACTTCTTTGCCCGCACCGCAGAGAAGAAGGACTGATGGTTCATAAGAACCTCGAACGCCCGGAGGCTTCCGTTATAACTTTCAATCTACTGAACTTATAATAGCAAAGGCAGGGTGTCACCGTGATGGTGATACCCTGCCTTTGCTTGTTTACCGTTCCGAGTAGTCCTTCCGCAGGAACTTGCCGGGGCGAGGCCCCTCCATCTTGCTGCGCAAGACCGTTCTGTTGCTTCACAAACGCGGTTTTGTTGGGGCGTGCCTGCCCCAAACCCTACTTCATAATATCGATCATGACCGATCAACGACTGATTTATAGTAATTGCCAAAGTCTGCAAGTGCATTGACGATTGGTAACATTTCCGTTCCGAGATCGGTCAACCCATATTCTACTTTGGGAGGATTCTCGTGATAATCACGGCGGTAGGCAAGCCCATCATCAATCATCTGTCTTAAGCTCTCGGTCAAAACTTTCTGCGAGATCCCGTCGATGCTTCTTTGCAACTCATTGAATCTCCATGGACGCTCTTTCAGATTGCGCAGAAGCAAGAGTTTCCATTTTCCGCCAATCAGGGATACTGCTGTTGCAACCGGACATTCCGGCAGTTCTTCTTTTGTACGCATATCAGTCACCTCTGTATATAGTATATCACATTCGTTTTTGAGTGTACAGTTACAAAAAAGTGCGTACTTGTTTTTGAATGTGCGAGCTTCTATACTTAGCTCAGGCAATGAAAGATTGCGAATCAAAATGGAGGTGCTTACAATGGCAAGCTACACGAAAATGACAGTTGGAAAGGAAAATCGGACGGAGCTTCATGAAAAGCTCGCCCTGACTGGTGCGGAGATCAGCTTGAATACGCTTCCTGCGGGAGCAAATGTTCCGTTTGTCCACTCCCACAAGGCAAATGAGGAAATCTACGGTGTTCTTTCCGGCAAAGGCAAGGTCGTTATCGATGGCGAAGAAATCAGTCTTGCAGCAGGCGACTGGCTGAAGATTTCTCCCGTGGCAAAACGTCAGTTCTTTGCTGCAAGCAATTCTGAAATCACTTATATTTGTATTCAGGTCAAGGAGAATTCTCTCGAAGGCTATACTGCAACGGATGCTGTGATCTACTGATAAAACATATCAAAACAAGCAAAGGCAGGATACCATCGCCATGATGATACCCTGCCTTTGCTTGTTTATCGCTCTGAGTAGTCTTTTTTCAGAACTTGTTGGGGCAAAGCCCCTCCATCTGCTAACACAGACCGTTCTGTTGCTCAAACACCCCACTGGGGTGTTTGTTGCTGGCGCAAACGCAAACCTCCGATAAAAAAGTACCCGAACCCTTTTCCTAAAAGCGTGAAAGCAAGAACCGCCCCATGGGCAGTTCCCCGATGCGATGAGGATGTGCGGCGAACTTATTCGTTCCAATGTTCAAGTTCTTCAGCGGGGTATGCTTTTGTCCAATGATAGGGCTGCAATTCTTTCAGCTGTACGAATTTGATTTTTTCCTCTTCTGCGGTAACTGCTACCTGCACATCTTCACCCCAGTATCTTAATCTCTCCTGGCAAATACCGCACGGAGACAATATCTGATAGGGGGATTTCTCATCTTTACGGACAAGACACATGCAATGCGTTACCTTTTCATTGAATTTATGTGCTTCAAGCATTGCACCTGTCTCGATACACAAAACAGCAGATGCGTTAGCAGTCTCAATGCTGACACTTGTGTAATAATTTCCATTCGATGTATGCACGACACCAGCACCACCCCAACCGACAGGATACCGTGTTTCAATCAGTTCTACCGCCCTGCGGTACATTTCGTTTTCGATTTCATAGTTTCTCATATAAATCTCCATGCCAACTTCTGAATTGTTGAGCTGAGTATACCATACTCTATGAAGAATAGCAAAAGGCAGGATACCATCGCCCATGATGATACCCTGCCTTTACTCGTTCTCGCTTACCGCTCTGCGTACTCCCTCCGCAGAACTTCCTGTAAACAAAAAACGTACCCGAACCCTTTCTCGTAAAGAATCGGGTTCGAGTACGAACTGTATGGTGGACGGTACAGGACTCGAACCTGTGACCTCCTGCACGTCAAGCAGATGCTCTACCAGCTGAGCTAACCGTCCAGATGTCGTATCGACTTGAGTATGATACCACATTTTTCGCGCAATTGCAAGGGCTTTTTTGAAAAAAGTCTGCCTTTTCCGTTTTTTGCCCCGGGGGATTGGCGCAAAGGCCCCTTTGCGGGGGCTGCAGGGGAGAGGTGCGCTCAGAGCGCCCGGCGGATGATGTCGTAGAGGATGGGCTTCATGTTGTCGATGTTGTCGGGCTTGCCCTCCAACACGGAGGTATAGCACACCGACATGCACATGCTGCCCAGGGCGGTGATGCGCTGGTAGATCTCCCGCTCGGTGCGGCCCGCCATCTCGGGGCTGCACATCACGATCTGGAGGACCTTGCGCATCAGCGGCTCGGCCTCGCCGCTGGCTTCGATCTGATCCAGCCCGGGCCAGACAAAGCTGCGCTCCAGGAAGCGGAGCATCAGGGTGTCCGCGCGCAGGGCTTCGATGATATGGTCAATGACAAAGATCATCTGGTCGGGGAAGCTGGTAAGCTCGGCGGCGTGCTGTTCGGCAGCGGCACAGGCGTTGTCTAGCAGCTGGTAGCTCACCCGGGCCAGCAGGGCCTGCGTGACCGAACCCTTATCGGCAAAATAGAGGTAGAATGTGCCCTTGCCCACCTTGGCGCGGGAGGTGATATCCTCCACGCTGGTCTTGGAGGTGCCCCGCTCCAGAAACAGCTCGTAAGCTGCATCCAGAAGCGCGCGGCGCTTTTCCTGTTTCTTTCCTTCCACGGTGCTCATAGCTTGCTGCATCCTCTTTTCTGACGTTGTTTTGTCGTGTAAACAATATTTTAGCAGGGAGAAGGGAAGAGCGCAAGAGCAAAAGCCCCCGGACAAGCTATACAATTTTTGCTTTGTGATAAGAAAACTGACTTTTGGTCATTTTCTATCTTGACACCTTGCGTCGATTGGTTATAATAGTGCTTGCTCAGAAATGACCACGGGTCATTTTAGGGCAGATCCAATCAACTTTCGTATGGAGGGTTCCCATGAAAAAGATCGCACAGAGCATCGTGCGTCTGCGCAAGCTGATCTTAACAGTAGCGGTCCTGCTGTTGATCCCTTCCGCAATCGGCGCGGTTGCTACCCGCATCAACTATGATGTCCTGACCTATCTGCCGCAGGAGCTCGACTCCATGATCGGCGAGGTAGCGCTTGAGGACGACTTCCATCTGGCCTCCACCGGTATGATCACGGTGGAAGGCCTGCCTACCAATGAACTGATCGCCATGAAGAAGGACATTGATGCGGTGCCCGGTGTCACACAGACCTTCTGGCTCAGCGATGTCATCGACCCCAGCATCCCCACCGAGATGCTGCCCGCGGATGTCCAGCAGTTCATGTTCGGCAAAAACGATTCCACCATGCTCATCGTCCGGTTTGATGCGCCCAGCGCCAGCGACGAGACGATGAACGCCGTCAATCAGATCAAAAAGGTGCTGCGGCACGACTGCTACTTTGGCGGCATGAGCGTCATCTTGCAGGATACCAAGGCACTGATCAATAAAGAGATGCCGCTGTACATCCTGTGCGCTGTGGGTGCCAGTATGCTGGTGCTGTTTCTCTCGCTGGAGAGCACCATCACGCCTGTGCTGTTCATGCTGGGCCTGCTGTTCCCCATTGCGTACAACTTTGGCACCAACATCTTCCTGGGTCAGATCAGCTACATCACCCAGGCGCTTTCCACGGTGCTGCAGCTGGGTGTGACGATGGACTTCTCCATCTTCCTGCTCCACCGTTATCAGGAGGAAAAGGAACTCCGCTCCTCCAACGAGGAAGCCATGGTGACCGCCATCTGCAAGACCATGACCTCCATCACCGCTTCCTCCCTGACCACCATTGCGGGCTTCCTGGCACTGTGCGCCATGCGCCTGACGCTGGGCCGCGATATCGGTGTTGTTATGGCAAAGGGTGTGGCGCTGGGTGTCATCTGCACCATCGTCATCCTGCCTGCTTTGATCCTGACCTTTGATCAGCAGGTCGAAAAGTACAAGCACCGCACCATCGTGCCCAAGCTGACCAAGCTCAGCTACTTTGTTTCCAAGCACGCAATGCCCATCGTGGTCGTCTTTCTTGTGCTGCTGGTGCCCTTTGTGGTGGCCCAGCAAAAGACCGAGGTCTACTACACCCTGTTCGACTCGCTGCCCCAGGATCTGACCGGCATCGTTGGCACCAACAAGCTGGGCGAGGACTTTGGCATGACCACCTCCCACTTTATTCTGGTGGATGAGGACCTGACCGCAACGCAGGTGTCTGACCTTTGCGATGAGCTCAAGGATGTGGACGGCATCACCCAGGTGGTGAGCCTGGATTCCGTCACTGGTCCGGGCTTCCAGACCGAGCTGCTGCCCGACAGCGTGACCGAGATCCTGCAGTCCGGCGGCTACAAGCTCATTCTGGCCAACAGCTCCTATAAGACCGGTACCAATGCCATCAACAACCAGCTGACCGAGATGAACGACCTTATCAAGGCGGTTGATCCCAACGGTGTCATCACCGGCGAGGGTGCCATGACCAAGGATCTGATCGAGGTTGCGGACGTGGATTTCAAGAACGTCAACGTCTGGTCGATCATGGCAGTCGCTGCCATCATCCTGATCTCCTTCCGGAGCCTGTCCATCCCTGTGCTGCTGGTTGCCAGCATCGAGGCCGCCATCTCCATCAATATGGGCATCCCGTACTTCACCGGTACCCAGCTGCCCTTCATCGCCAGCATCGTCATCGGCACCATCCAGCTGGGCGCGACTGTGGACTACTCCATCCTGATGACCACCCGTTATCACGAGGAGCGCAGTTATGGCCGCACCCCGCAGGAAGCTGCCCAGCAGTCGCTGGAGCACTGCAGCCAGTCCATCCTGACCAGCGGCCTGACCTTCTTTGCCGCTACCGTCGGCGTGGCCGCCATCAGCAAGATGGAGCTGCTGCAGAGCATCTGCCGGCTCATCTCCCGCGGCGCACTGATCAGTATGGCTGTCATTCTGGTCGTTCTGCCCGCCGCCCTGATGCTGCTGGACTGGGTCATCCGCCACACCACCATGCACTGGCTGGTCCCTGAATCTTCCAACGCCAAGAAGTCTGATAAGGAGTAATTACCATGAAAAAATCGCTTCGTTTCGCCAGTGCGGCGCTGGCGCTGACTCTCGCCGCAGGCATGACCCTGCCCGCCTTTGCAGCCGCCAAGGCCGATTATTCCAAGGATGAGACGGTCTACGCCGTGATGAACGCCGACGGCTCCATCAAGTCCACCACCGTCAGCGAGCACCTGTACAGCGCTTCCGGCCTGTCCAATGTCACCGATGAGAGCACTCTGACCGATATCCAGAACACCGAGAGCGATGCCGCGTTCACCCAGGACGGCGAAAAGCTGGTCTGGAACACCGACGACACCGACGTGTACTATAAGGGCAATACCGACAAGGCCCTGCCCATCACCGCAAATGTCACCTATACGCTGGACGGCGTGACCGACAGCCTTGAGAACCTGATCGGCAAGAGCGGCCACCTGACCGTGACCGTTGACCTGACCAACAACGAGACCGGAACCGTGACCGTCAACGGCAAGGAGCGCACCGTTGTCACCCCGCTTATCACTGCTGTGGGCGTGATCTTTGGTCAGGATGCCACCAACCTGAGCGCCGAGCACGGAATGCTGGAATCTGCCGCCAAGAGCAGCGTGGCCGCTTTTGTCTGCCTGCCCGGTGTAAAGGACTCTCTGGACGGCCTGCTGCCCGATGACCTGTCCACTGTGGAGGATTATCTGCAGGACAGCGTCACCGTGGAAGCCGATGTTGAGAACCTGACCGCACCGCAGGTCATGCTGGCCTGTGCCACCAACGCCGATGCGCTGGGCACCAATGCCTTTGACCTGAGCAGCCTCAACGAGCTGACCGATGGCGTCAGCCAGCTGAACGATGCCATGAACCAGCTGATGGATGGTGCCGCCCAACTGGTGGACGGTGCTTCCCAGCTGGCCAACGGTACCCTGGCCCTGCTGGACGGCGCTTCTCAGCTGAACAGCGGCGCTTCCACCCTGAACGATGGTCTGGGCCAGCTGACCAACGGTCTGGATACCCTGAGCTCCAATAACGCTGCCCTGCAGGCCGGTGCCCAGCAGGTGGCCGATGGTGTTCTGGCCTCTGCCAACAGCACTCTGATGGAGGGCGGCCTGATCGACACCCCCATGACCTGGGACAACTACGCTTCCGTTATTGACGAAGTGCTGACCATGAACGAAAAGACACTGGCCGCTGCCCGCAAGAAGATGGTGCGCACCGTCTGGGAGCAGGAGCCCAGTTTCAAGGACAGCCAGCTGGACATTGCCCTGTATCTCTCCGCAACCAAGACCAACCACGACCTGGAAGCTGCTCTGCGGCTGATGCAGAGCTACGACCCCTCCATGTTCAGCGCCATGCTTGACCTGAGCACTGCCAGCGCCAAGCAGACCGTGCATGACGAGCTGAAGTATCAGGCTGAGAACAGCCAGGATATCGCAGATGTCCGTGCCCTGAAGAACAGCCTGGCGCAGATCCAGTATTTCGTGTCCAGTGTCAACCAGTACACCAATGGTGTCGCCACCGCTGCTGACGGTGCCCACTCCGCAAAGGACGGTGCCGCCCAGCTGGCCGATGGCACCAAGACCCTGTATGACGGCGTGACCACCCTGAATGATGGCGCAGGCCAGCTCAGCGATGGCACGGTCCGGCTGAACGATGGCCTGAACCAGTTCAATGAGGAGGGCATCTCCAAGCTGACCGGCGCTCTGGACGAGGAGCAGATCCACGGCCTGAAGACCGTGCTGGACGAGATGACCAGCCGTCTGGAGGACTACACCAGCTTTGCCGGTAAGTCCGAGGATGCTTCCGGCAGCGTGAAGTTCGTCTATAAGACCGGTGAGATGGTCGCCGCTGCGGATGTTACCGCCGAGACCACCGCCGATGTGCAGGAAGGCAACTTCTTCACCCGCCTGTGGCAGCGGATCGTGAACCTGTTCAAGTTCTGAAAAAACGGCGTGCCTGCTTGACAAGCCGCCGGAGATTGACTATACTACAAATAGATTCGTCAAGAAAAATGACCGCTCAGGCACTGAAACGTTGAGGCGGTCATTTTTTATGCCAATTTTAAGGAGACCACAGCATGGCAGAGAGGGAATTGTATCCGGACGGGGAACAGCGCCGCCGTATCATGGATTTTATTATGGCGGCCGGTCAGACCCTTTTGGAGAACGGGGCAGAGGTGTTCCGGGTGGAGCAGACCATGGAGATCATGGCGGCCAGCTTCCACCTGCGGGAGTTCCATGTCTATGTGCTGACCAACGGCATTTTTGCCAGCGCAGGCACGGCGGAGATGAGCGAGGTGCGCAACGTGCCCACCCGTACCACCCACCTGGGGCGGGTGGCGGCGGTGAATCAGCTTTCCCGCCAGATCGCGTCCGGGGAAGTGGACACCATCGATGTGGCCGAGACCCGGCTGGCTCAGGCCAGGTGCATCCCTTTTCCGAAGGACTGGGTGCAGATTGCGGCGGGCATGGGCGGCGCGTTCTGCTTTGCGCTGATCTTTGGAGGCGACCTGAAAGCCGGGCTTGCCGCCGCTGCGGCCGGTGTTGCGGCCAACGCCTACCTGCTGTTCTGCGGGCGGCACGGCGTTGGGGGCGGGTTCCGAACCATCTCCACCGCCGCCCTCATCACCCTGTGCTGTATTCTGGGCTGCAGCCTGCTGGGCACTGAAGCCAGTCACGCCATCATCGGTACTCTGATGATCCTGACCCCCGGCATCGCCTTTACCATGGGCATCCGGGACTTTGTGCAGGGAGATTACCTGTCCGGCACCATCCGGATGATCGACGCGCTGCTCATTGCGGCCAGCATCGCCATCGGCACCGGCCTTGTGCTGAGTCTCTATGCCTTTTTGAAGGGGGTGGCCGTGGTATGACAGAACTTCTTTTCACCGGGGAGCAGTTGGGCCGTCTGGCCCTGCAGTTCCTGCTGGCCGGGGCGGGCACCCTGAGCTTTGCCATCCTCTTTGCCTGCCCCAAACGCACCCTGCCCTACTGCGGGCTGGTGGGCGCAGTGGGGTGGCTGGTATACGAGATCGCGGAGCTGTTCGGGATGGAAGCCTTTGCAGCCTCGCTGCTGGCGGTCATTCCGCTGACGCTGCTGGCCCGCATCCTTGCGATGACCCTCAGAACACCGGTGACGGTGTTCCTGCTCACTGGCATCTTTCCGCTGGTGCCCGGTGCGGGCATCTATTACAGCGCCTACTACTTCATTCAGGGCGACAACGCGCTGGCGCTGGCAAACGGCATCTCCACCTTCAAGATCGCCGTGGCGCTGGCCGTGGGCATTGCGCTTGTGCTGGGCATCCCCCTGCCACAGAAACGCCGATAAAACAAAAACGAGACCGCCCGGTGGGCGGTCTCGTTGGTTATGCGGGAAAATCAGGTGGTGGGAACCATCCGCAGCAGCTGGGCCCCGGTGGTGACATCCAGACGGAAATATGCTTTGTTCAGCTCGGTGTTGTAGGAAACACTGACCGGTGTTTCGGTACCGTCGGCATTGATTTGCATCAGGCTGTAGCCGGAAACGGTATTGGCAGGTACCTCGATGCTGGCAATGACTGGCTGGGCCATCACACGGGCGGGGGTGACCTCCTCGCTCTTTACGGTGCCGCACTTTTCGCAGATGACCCGTTCAATAACAGTGGGATAGTAGAATGCTGCTGTCATTACCTGCTCACCGTTTTTCAGAGTCCCGGTGTGAACAGTCAGGTTGGAAAAGTTGGAGAAGACACCGTTTACCTTGGTCAGCTGGGTGTTATTCTTTACCTTGCCGCATTCGGGGCAAAGTGTAAGGGTCTCGGTGGTGCCATCGGGGAGCTTATGCTGGAAGGTGGTCTCCACACACTCAGTCTTATACTCTGTCGTGGTCTTCCAGGTGTGTTCCTTGCACTCGGTTTTGCCCGGGGTCTCTTCGGCCATGCTGACTACAGAACTGCCTGCCAGCACACAGACGGACAGACCAAAGGAGGCCAGGGCTTTCAGTATACGATTTTTCATAGCAGGATCCTTTCTCCCCGCATCCCGGCGGGGCAGCGCGGTTTGAGCTTGGCTGCTTTTACCATGCTTCCAGCCTGATTATACCAATTAGGAGGAAAAGGTGTCAATGTCCGGGATTAAGTCCTGCGGGAAGATTCACTAGCAGAATACAACGGAATGACAGAAACACAGAAGCAAAATGAATATATACACTGAGAATGGGATGTAACCTGTATAAATGTTTTCAAAAGGGTTTCATTTGTTCCGATTTTTTGCACAACACTTGACTTTTTTATTTGTACAACATATACTAATCCTGTTCCTTGATGACACGATGAAGCGCATCGTGCCGGGAAAGTGAAAAATTATACAATCAACAGAGGAGTGTTTGAATATGAAAAAGATCAATCGCCGCAGCTTTCTGGCTGCCGCTGGTCTGACCGCTGCCGCTCTGGCTCTGACTGCCTGCGGCGGTTCCGCCTCCAGCACCGCTTCTTCCACTGCAAGCAGTGCAGCTTCTTCCGAGGCTGCTTCCACCAGCGCTGCCGCTGAGCTGACCACCGTTGAGGCTGGCAAGCTGACCATGGCCACCAACGCTGCCTTCCCTCCGTACGAGATGACCACCGATGCCGGTGAGTTCGAGGGCATCGACATCGACACCGCCAAGGCTATTGCTGAGAAGCTGGGCCTGGAGCTGCAGATCGATGATATGGACTTCGACGCAGCACTGCTGAGCGTGCAGCAGGGCAAGGCCGATATCGTCATGGCTGGCGTTACCGTGACCGACGAGCGCAAGGCTGTGATGGACTTCTCCGACAGCTACGCTACCGGCATCCAGTCCATCATCGTTCCCGAGGGCTCTGATATCACCTCTCCCGATGATCTGGCAGGCAAGAAGATCGGCACCCAGCGCGGCACCACCGGCTACATCTACTGCTCTGATGACTTCGGCGATGACGCTGTGGTCGCATACGACGACGGCCTGACCGCTGTGCAGGCTCTGAACAATGGCCAGGTCGATGCAGTTGTCATCGACAATGCCCCTGCAAAGGAGTTCGTTGCCGCCAACCCCGGTCTGGTCATTCTGGACACCAGCTACGCCGAGGAGGATTACGCCATCGGTCTGGCAAAGGGCTCCGCTCTGGAGGATGCTGTCAATGCCGCTCTGGAAGAGCTGAAGGCTGACGGCACCCTGCAGTCCATCGTGGACAAGTATATCACCGCTGAATAATTCAGCTGTACCTTGTATCACGGGGAGGCGGCCCCATCTGGGGCACCTCCCCTTTTTTGGAAAGAACAGGTTACAAAATTCTAACAATTTTAGAAAGCGAGGATGCGAATGGCCGCACAATACGAACTGCTGAAAGAGCTGCTCAACAGCGGCACGAAGCTGGACTTCGGGCAGGAAATGTTCTTCAAATTCTATCAGGCGTTCATCCTGAACGACCGCTGGGTGCAGTACATCCAGGGCGTGGGCACTACGCTGCTGGTCACCGCCATTGCGCTGGCACTGGGCGTGGTGCTGGGCAGTGTGGTGGCACTGGTGCGTGTTGCGCACGACCAGCAGCGTCCCGGCCGCAGGAACCCGGTGCTGGGCTTCTTCAATGCCGTCTGTCAGGTGTACACCACCATCATCCGCGGCACCCCCATGATGGTCCAGCTGCTCATTATGAGCATGGTCATCTTTTCCAACAGCCGCAACTTTACCATGGTCGGTGCGCTGGCACTGGGCATCAACTCGGGCGCTTACGTCTCGGAGATCATCCGCGGCGGCCTGATGGCGGTGGACCCCGGCCAGATGGAAGCCGGCCGCAGCCTGGGCCTGAACTACATGACCACCATGGTGGTCATTGTCATTCCGCAGGCCATCCGCGCGGTGCTGCCTGCACTGGGCAACGAGTTCATCGTCCTGCTCAAGGATACCTCGCTCATCACCGTTATCGGCGGCAAGGAGCTGCTGTATGCGGCGCAGGGCATTATGAACCGTACCTACGAGGCCATGTTCCCCCTGTTGGGCGTTGCAGTGGTCTATCTGGTCTTAGTTATGCTCTTTACATGGCTGCTGTCGAAGTTTGAGAGGAGGATGGCGCAAGGTGACCGCTAATCATGCTGAAAAGATCCTGGAAGTCCGTGGTCTGACCAAGACCTACGGCGGTGAGGCCAAAAAGGGCGCAAAGCAGCCCACCCCCACTCTGGATGTCCTGAAGGGCATCGACATCGACATCTACCGCGGCGATGTGGTCTGCCTGATCGGCCCCTCCGGCTGCGGCAAGTCCACCTTCCTGCGCTGCCTGAACCGGCTGGAGATCCCCACCGGCGGCTCCATCAAGTTTGAGGGCATCGAGGTGGATGATGCCCACATCGATGCCGTGCGCCAGAAGATGGGCATGGTGTTCCAGCACTTCAACCTTTTCCCCCACCTGACCGTCAAGCAGAACCTCTGCCTGGCCCCGGAGCTGCTCAAGCTCAAGAGCAAGGAGGAGGCTTCCAAGCGTGCCGAGGAGCTGCTGGCCCGTGTCGGCCTGTCCGATAAAGCCAATGTGTTCCCCAAGAGCCTTTCCGGCGGCCAGCAGCAGCGCATTGCCATTGCCCGCGCTCTGGCCATGGACCCGGATGTCATCCTGTTCGACGAGCCCACCTCCGCCCTTGACCCTGAGATGGTCGGCGAGGTGCTGGAGCTGATGAAGGAGCTGGCCCACACCGGCATCACCATGCTGGTGGTCACCCACGAGATGGGCTTTGCCCGCGAGGTGTCCAACCGCGTCATCTTCATCGATGAGGGCAGGATCCAGGAGGATGAGCCCCCGCAGGAGCTCTTCTCGAACCCCAAGCATCCTCGTCTGAAGGCCTTCCTTTCCAGGATGCTGTAATTGGAACTGAAAAAACTGTATTGAAAAGACCGCCAGAGCAAGCGTTTCTACTTGCTTTGGCGGTCTTTTTCCTGTGAGGGGGGTTATCCAAGAATGACAGAGACCTCTACACTTTCACCGGGCTTTGCCAGCGGCAGGAGGGTGCCCGCAATAGGAGCACCGTTTACGGTGACGCTCTGCACGCCCGTCTGCACGGCGTGGGGGTTCTCCACCCGGATGTGGTACACGGCACCCCGGTAGCGGCGGGTGACGGTGTAGCCTGCCAGCGTGTGGGGGATGCAGGGGTCAACGCGCAGGCCGTCCAGAGTGGGCTGGATGCCCAGAATGTACTGGCTTACGTTCACGAAGGTCCATGCCGCCGTGCCGGTCAGCCAGCTGTTCTTGGCCTCGCCGAAGGTGGGGGCATCGCGGCCTGCCACCATCTGGCTGTAAACGTAGGGTTCGGTGCGGTGGATCTCGCTGATGTCCTCGATATAGGCCGGGCAGGTCTTTTTGTAGACAGCAAAGGCCCGGTCACCGTGGCCCAGCACGGTCTCAGCACAGCTGATCCATGGGTTGTTGTGGCAGAAGATACCGGCGTTCTCCTTGTAGCCCGGGGGATAGCTGGAGATCTCGCCCAGATTGAGCCGGTAGGTGGTGTAGGCGGGCTGGAGCAGTACCACGCCGTACGGAGTGTCCAGCCGCTCCTCCACGCTCTTCAGTGCGGCTTCGGCCTGACCGGTCTCTCGGCCGATCCCGGCCATCACGCACATGCCCTGGGGTTCGATGAAGATCTGCCCCTCGTCGCATTCCCTGCTGCCTACGGGGGCACCAAAGGCATCATAGGCACGGCGGAACCATGCGCCATCCCAGCCGGCGGTCAGGGTGGCCTGTTCTACTGCGTCAATGGTGGTGCGGGCACTGGCGGCCTCCTCGGTGAGGTGCAGGTGGTCACAGAGTTCGGCGTACTCGCGGCCGTATTTCACGAACATGCCCGCAATAAATACGCTCTCGGCCACGGGGCCCTCGCTGGGGCCGGTGATCTGGAAGCTCTCGCCCGGGTGCTCTGAGAAGCAGTTCAGGTTCAGGCAGTCGTTCCAGTCGGCCCGGCCGATCAGGGGCAGGCCGTGGGGACCCAGATGGGTATGGGTGTAGCGGAAGCTCCGGCGCAGATGCTCCATCAGGGGCTGTGCTCTGGTCACGTCGTTGTCAAAGGCAACCGGCTCGTCCAGGATCGACCAGTCACCGGTCTCCCGCAGATAGGCGGCGGTGCACGCAATGAGCCAGAGCGGGTCATCGTTGAAGCCGCTGCCCACGTCGCTGTTGCCCTTTTTGGTCAGGGGCTGGTACTGGTGGTAGGCACTGCCGTCCTCAAACTGGGTGGCAGCAATGTCCAGAATGCGCTCCCGGGCACGGGAAGGGATCATGTGGACGAAGCCCAGCAGATCCTGACAGGAATCCCGGAACCCCATGCCGCGGCCGATGCCGCTCTCGTAATAGCTGGCACTGCGGCTCATGTTGAAGGTGACCATGCACTGATACTGGTTCCACAGGCTCACCATCCGGTCCAGCTTTTCCTCGCCGGAGGTCAGCTGCCAGCCCGAGAGCAGCTCCTGCCAGTAGTCGGCCAGTGCCCTGCGGGCGGCATCCACCTGTGCGTCGGTGGCATAGCGGGCCATCATGGCCTCGGCCCGGGCTTTGTTGATGATGCCGGGAGCACTGAATTTTTCCTGGACCGGGTTTTCAATGTAACCCAGCCCGAAGATGATGCTCTTTTTCTCACCCGGTGCCAGCGTGAGGTGGAAATGGTGGGCACCCACCGGAGCCCAGCCGTGGGCAATGCTGTTCGAGCAGTGACCGGCTTTGACCGCTTCCGGTGCGGCGGGGCCGCCGTACACGCCGCAGAAGGCATCCCGGCTGGTGTCGAAGCTGGTAACGGGGGTGTTGGCCCAGAACACGGCGTAGTGATCCCGGCGCTCCCGGTACTCTGTCTTATGATAGATGGCGCTTTCCACCACTTCCACCTCGCCGGTGGAAAAGTTGCGCTGGAAATTGGAGCTGTCGTCCATGGCATCCCACAGGCAGAACTCCACATAGCTGAACACGTCCAGCGTGCGGGGGGCAGCGGTCTTGTTTTCCAGCGTCAGCCGGTCGATCTCACAGGCATCGCCCCGGGGCACGAACAACTCCTGAGCGGCCGCAATGCCGTTTTTTTCGCCCTGCAGGATCGTGTAGCCCAGACCGTGGCGGCAGGTGTAACTGTCCAGTTCCGTCTTGGCGGGCTGCCAGCCCGGGTTCCAGATGGTGCCGCCATCGTTGATGTAGATGCGGTGGCCGTCCATGTCCAGCGGGGAATTGTTATAGCGGTAGCGGGTCAGCCGCCGCAGCCGGGCATCCCGGTAAAAGCTGTAACCGCCGCCGGTGTTGGACACCAGACTGAAAAAGTCCTCGCTGCCCAGATAGTTGATCCAGGGCAGGGGAGTGCGGGGCGTGTCGATCACATATTCCCGGCGCGCATCATCAAAATGTCCGAATCTCATAGCCTTGTTCCTCCTTATAGGGTAAACCGGAAATGCTGAAATCATTTGATGGCGAAAACGATTTAGAATTTGCGGCCCAAGGGTAGGAAAGGCACTTGTCACCCTAAGAATAGTCTATCCTGCGGGAAAAATCAAGAGGGGTCTGAAATATACAACAAGGGTGCAGCTGGCTGATTCAGGGGTGGAAACCGGTATGGGAACGAAAAAATTATCGAACGGTAACGAAATGTAACGAAAACGATACAGACTGCATAATTCTGAGGAAATGAAATCTTGCAACCTGCTGAAATGCAGACTTTTAGGATAAAACTTTTCTTCTTCTGCTTGATTTTTAGTGCAAAGTGCGCTATATTGAAATTGCGAAAACGATTTAGGATTCGTTCGGGAGCCCTGAGCGGGTCCCTGTGAGGGAGGGCGGCGAAATGTCATCCTTGAAAGATCTGGCGCGTGAATGCGGTGTCTCGGTGGCAACGGTGAGCAAAGCGCTCAATGGCCAGTCGGACATCTCTGCTGCGACTCGCGACCGTGTCCGCGAGGCGGCCCGCCGGATGGGCTATGTGCCCAATATGGCGGCCCGCGCGATGAAGACCAACCGTACCTACAACCTTGGCGTTCTGTTTGTGGACGAGCGGCAGAGCGGCCTGGCCCACGAGTACTTTTCGGCGGTGCTGGACAGCTTCAAAGTGCAGGTAGAAAAGCTGGGCTACGATATCACCTTTGTCAACCGGAACCTCGGCGGCAGAACAATGACCTATCTGGAGCACTGCCACTACCGGGGCGTGGACGGAGCGGTGATTGCCTGCGTGGATTTCAACGATCCTCAGGTGGTGGAGCTGGTCAACAGTGATGTGCCGGTGGTGACCATCGACCATGTGTTCAACAACCGGATGGCAGTCCTTTCCGATAATGTCAACGGGCTTTCGGCGCTGGTGCGGTACGCCTACGCCAACGGCCACCGCCGCATCGCCTTTATCCATGGTGAGCGCACGGCGGTGACGGAGAACCGGCTGGCGGGCTTCTACAAGAGCTGCGCGGAGCTGGGGCTGCAGGTCCCCGAAGAATATGTGCGCTGCGGTGTGTATCACGATCCCGACCGCTGTGCCGAGGAGACCCGGGCCCTGCTGGCACTGCCCCAGCGGCCCACCTGCATCCTTTTTCCCGATGATTTCTCGGCCATGGGCGGCTGCATCGCTCTGCAGGAAGCGGGCCTGAGCATCCCGGAGGATATTTCCGTGATGGGATATGACGGCATTTACCTCTCCCGCGTGATGAAACCCCAGCTGGTGACCTGGCAGCAGAACACCAGAATGCTGGGCCGGATGGCAGCGGATAAGCTGGTGCAGATGATCGAGCACCCCCGTGTGACGCTGGCCGAGCAGATCCCGGTGACAGGAAAATTGCTGGAGGGCGGCTCGGTGCGCAGCATCGAATGAATGGGTTGGATTTGGTTCCGGGCGAACCGGAGCCTTGAATTTGAAACGCTTTTTCACGAAAACCATTGAAGGAGGTTTTTCATTATGAGAAAGATTTCGCGTCGTAATTTCCTGCTGGCTTCCGGTGCAGTTACCATCAGTGCAGCGCTGAGCGCATGCGGCGGCTCCTCTTCTTCTACCGGCGTGGCATCCTCTGCCGCAGCTTCTTCCGCCGCTTCCGATGCTCCGGCAGCTCAGGGCAAGGTGCTGAATATCTGGTGCTGGAACGACGAGTTCCAGGGCCGCTTCAATAACTATTACCCCGAGGTCGCCTCCATCGCTGAGGATAAATCCACCACCACCCTGAAAGATGGCACCGTTGTCAAGTGGACCATCAACGCCAACGAGAACAACAACTACCAGAACAAGCTGGATGAGGCCCTGCTGAATCAGGACTCCGCCGCCGATGATGACAAGGTAGATATCTTCCTGATCGAGGCTGACTACGCACTGAAGTATGTGGATTCCGATTACGCGCTGGATGTCAAAGCAGACATTGGCCTGACCGATGCCGATCTGGCCGGTCAGTACCAGTACACCAAGGACATTGTCAGCGTGGACGGCAGCCAGCGCGGCACCACCTGGCAGGCGACCCCCGGTCTGTTCGCATACCGCCGCAGCATTGCCAAGGAAGTGCTGGGCACCGATGATCCCACCGAGGTGCAGAGCCATCTGTCCGATTGGGATAAGTTCAACGAGGTGGCTGCACAGGCCTATGCCAAGGGCTACAAGATGCTGTCTGGCTTCGATGATGCTTACCGCACCTTCTCCAACAATGTGGACGCTCCCTGGGTGGACGGCACGACCGTCAAGGTAGACCCCAACATTATGAAGTGGGTCGATCAGACCAAGGAGTACACCGATAAGGGCTACAACAACAAGTCCAGCCTGTGGGACAGCCAGTGGGCAGCCGATCAGGGCCCGAGCGGCAAGGTGTTTGGATTCTTCTATTCCACCTGGGGCATCAATTTCACCCTGCTGGGCAACTCTCTGGAGACCCCTGTGGCCGAGGGCGGCAAGGAAGAAGTAGGCAACGGCATCTACGGCGATTACGCAGTCTGCGAAGGTCCTCAGCCCTATTACTGGGGCGGCACCTGGATCTGCGCGGCAGCCGGTACCGATAATACCGATATCATCCGCGACGTGATGCAGAAGCTGACCTGCGACGAAGCCATTATGAAGCAGATCACCCTGGATACGCAGGATTACACCAACAACGAGAAGGCCATGGAAGAGATCGCAAACAGCGATTATGCCTCCGACTTCCTGGGCGGCCAGAACCATATCGCCCTGTTTGCAGAAGCTGCAAAGAAGATCGATATGTCCAACGCAGGCCCGTACGATCAGGGCCTGAACGAGAGCTTACAGAATGCCTTCAAGGATTACTTTACCGGCACGGTGGACGAGGATACCGCAAAGGCAAACTTCGAGACCGCCATCAAGGAAAAGTACCCCGAGCTGACCGATGTGGTCTGGCCCGCATAAGCGCAGCCGGAACCTGAAAACCTTTTGAACCGAATCTGAATGGGGCGGGCCGGACGCTGATCCCGCCCGCCCCGTTTTGCTTTGGGCAGTGTACGTCAGGAGGGCAGTTACTATGGGAGCAAAACCAAAGAAGAACGGCTCGATCAGCTATGCAAAGTGGGGCTATATCTTTATTGCACCGTTCTTCCTCATCTTTGCGGTGTTCCAGCTCATCCCACTGGGGTCTACGATCTATTACAGCTTTTTTGAATATTACCGCAGCGGCCTGAAGATCATAGGCCCTACCTTTGTGGGCCTGAAGAACTACATCACCCTGTTTGCAACCGACCTGCCCAAATACTTTGGCAACACGTTGCTGCTCTGGATCATCGGCTTCATCCCGCAGATCGCCATCTCGCTGCTGCTGGCGGCCTGGTTCACCGACCTGCGCCTGAAGCTGAAGGGCCAGACCTTCTTCAAGACAGTCATCTACATGCCCAACCTCATTATGGCTTCGGCATTTGCCATGCTGTTCTTTGCCCTGTTCTCGGATAACGGCCCCGTGAACGCTGCACTGGTGGGCATGGGCATCCTCAAGGAGCCCTTCAGCTTCCTGAACAGTGTCTGGGGCAACCGCAGTCTTATCGGCCTGATGAACTTCCTGATGTGGTTCGGCAATACGACCATCATGCTGATGGCGGCCATCATGGGCGTGGACCCCACCCTGTATGAGGCAGCGGAGCTGGACGGCTGCACCCCGAACCAGATGTTCTGGAAGATCACCATCCCGCTCATCCGGCCGATCCTGGTCTATGTGATGATCACTTCGATGATCGGCGGCCTGCAGATGTTCGATGTGCCGCAGATCCTGACCAACGGCAAGGGCGGCCCTGACCGCACCTCCACCACCATGATCATGTACCTGAACAACCACCTGTTCAGCAAGAACTACGGTATGGCCGGCGCGGTCTCGGTGGTGCTGTTCCTGGTGTGCGCAGTGCTCTGCGTGATCGTTTACATGGCCCTGACCAAGGAGGACGACGGCCTGAGCAAGGCCGAGCGCAAGGCCCGCAGGCAGGCGGCCAAACAGGTGAAGGGAGGAAAAGCATAATGTCACACGCAGTCAAGACAAGATCCGAAAAAGCGACCCTTGCGGCCCGCCGCACGGTGTGCTATGCGGCGCTGGTGCTGTTGAGCTTTTTATGCCTGTTCTTCTTCTATGTGCTGGTCATCAATTCCACCCGCACCCATTTTGAGATCCAGAAGGGCTTTTCCTTTCTGCCGGGAAAATCGCTGATGACCAACCTGAAAAACGTGCTGTCGGATGCCAACATACCGGTGCTGACCGGTGTGCGGAACAGCCTGATCGTGTCCGGCTGCTCGGCTGCCCTCAGCGTCTATTTTTCGGCCCTGACAGCCTACGGCATCTACGCCTATAACTTCCGGTTCAAAAAGGCGGCGTTTGCCATCATCCTGCTCATTATGACCATGCCGACCCAGGTCTCGGCGCTGGGTTTCCTGCAGCTCATCACGAAGATGGGGCTGAAGAACAGCTTCATTCCCCTCATCATCCCCAGCATTGCGGCCCCGGCGGTGTTCTTCTTTATGAAGCAGTATCTGGATGCCAGCCTGCCCATGGAGATCGTGGAAGCCGCCCGCATCGATGGCGCAGGGGAGTTCTACACTTTCAACCATATCGTGCTTCCCATTATGAAGCCCGCTCTGGCGGTGCAGGCCATCTTCTCCTTTGTGTCCAGCTGGAACAACTACTTCATCCCCGCACTGGTGCTGGATACGGCAGACAAAAAGACCCTGCCCATCCTCATTGCACAGCTCCGCAGTGCCGACTTCCTCAAGTTCGATATGGGCAAGGTCTATATGCTGGTGGCCATTGCCATCCTGCCCGTGATCATCGTTTATCTGCTGCTGTCCAAGTTCATCGTCCGTGGTGTTGCACTGGGCGGTGTCAAGGGCTGAGCATTCCGTTCTCTCCTTTGGAAAAAGCACCCGCAGCCAGCAGGCCGCGGGTGCTTTTCTATCCTCTCGTGCTCAGTCGGCTTTGGCAATGCGCTGCATCACGGTGGAAGCGACATACTTCTCCTTGATGGCGCGGAGCTGGGCCATGTGGTCGGTGTTTACGTGGGCCTGCTGCTGGGCTTCGGAGTCCCACTCCTCAACGATGAGCAGTTCGTCCGGGTCGGCGGCGCTCAGGTAATAATCATAGCGCTCAAAACCGTCCTCCTGCTGGACCTTTGCCAGAATGCCGGCAGCGGCGACCTCCTGCAGAAAAGCGCCCCGCTGTCCGGGGAGCATACGGTAGGTGACCAGAAGCATCATGTGTTCCATGGTGAAATCTCCCTTGTAATGTTCCAATGTGTGTTCTCTTAGACAAAAGCCGCCGGAAATCGTTTCCCGGCGGCTTTTGCTTATTAGGAGGATCAAAAGATGATCCCTGGAGAACTTAGTTCAGGATGGTCTGCTCGGTCTCGACATCAAAGACGTGGACCTTGTGCGGATCAAATGCAACGCGGACGGTGTCTCCGTTGCGTGCCTTGGAGGTGGGAGCAACACGGGCGGTCATCTTGTTGCCCTTGTACTCCAGGTACAGGTAGATCTCAGCGCCCATCATTTCGGACACATCGACCTGAGCCTCCAGGTGGCAGTCGGGGTGCTTTGCCATAAACTCGGGCTCGTCGTCGATATCCTCAGGACGGATGCCCATCTTGACCTTCTTGCCAACGTAGGAATCCAGCTTGCCGTCAGCGGTCTTTTCCTTGGGCAGGGGGATGGTGTCGCCGCCCAGGTCAATGGCGTACTGATCGCCGTTCTTGGTCACGGTGCCGTCCAGGAAGTTCATCTGGGGGCTGCCGATGAAGCCGGCAACGAACATGTTGCAGGGCATGTCGTACAGGTTCTGCGGGGTATCGACCTGCTGGATGATGCCGTCCTTCATAACAACGATGCGGTCGCCCATGGTCATAGCCTCGGTCTGGTCATGGGTAACGTAGATGAAGGTGGTAGCCAGCTTCTTGTGCAGCTTGATGATCTCGGTGCGCATGCTGGTACGCAGCTTTGCATCCAGGTTGGACAGGGGCTCGTCCAGCAGGAAGACTGCCGGGTTACGAACCATTGCACGGCCCAGAGCAACACGCTGACGCTGGCCGCCGGACAGAGCCTTGGGCTTGCGGTCCAGCAGGTGCTCGATCTCCAGGATCTTGGCAGCCTCGTGAACGCGGCGGTCGATCTCGTCCTTCGGGGTCTTGCGCAGCTCCAGACCGAAAGCGATGTTCTTGTAAACGGTCATGTGGGGGTACAGAGCGTAGCTCTGGAACACCATGGCGATATCACGATCCTTGGGAGGAACGTCGTTGATCAGGCGGCCGCCGATGTACATTTCGCCCTTGGAGATCTCCTCCAGACCGGCGATCATGCGCAGGGTGGTGGACTTGCCGCAGCCAGAGGGGCCGACGAAGATGATGAACTCCTTATCCTGGATCTCCAGGTTGAAGTCGGTAACAGCAGGAGCAGTAGCGCCCGGATAGATCTTGTAGATGTGCTGGCAGCTAATCGAAGCCATAGGTCATTGCCTCCATTAAAATTTTACTATGTTACGGCACCTTGACGGTGCACGCTCTCGTTGGTATTATAATAACAGATAACTTTGTGATATAAAATAGCATTTTATTGATTTGAGGTGTCAGATATTGCTTTATGATTGGACAAGCACCGCAGCCCTTGGCGTGGTGCGGGATATCCAGCCCAAAGAACCCCTGACCCTGACCGGCGAGGGGCTGTGGGTCTGCCTGATCTCCAGCGGCAGATGCACTGCCAGCCTGACCGATGCCTCGCCCTCCCCGGCGGGCAGCGCACTGATCCTGCCGCCCCAGAGCGCGGCGGCGGGCCATCTGGTGCTGAGCCGCGCCCCGTTGACCCTGACCCCGGAAGGGGAGAGCCACCTGCTCTGCATCCAGCTGACCGGGCAGGCGGCGGTGCAGTTCCTTGCCGGGCTGACGGAGCTGCCGTTCCTGGCCCGGGGCGAGACCTGCCCCGCCGCCGCAGAGCTGCTGGGCCGCCTTGCCGCCGAGGCCGACACGCCCCGCAGCCGGGCTGCCAGCCAGCTGGCCTTTGCCCTGCTCTGTGAGCTTGCGGGGGCCGACAGCGCCGCCCCGCCCCTGCCACCGCTGGTGGAGGCCGCCATTGAGGATATCCGCCAGAACTACGCTGGCCTGTACGGCGTGGAAGAGCTCAGTGAGCGGCTGGGGGTCTCCAAGAGCCACCTTGTCCGCACCTTTACCGCCGCCGTAGGGGTGCCCCCGGGGCGCTACCTGACCACCGTGCGGGTGGAAGCTGCCATGCGGCTGCTCCTGCACCGGGAATACACGCTGGATGTCATTGCCAGCCTGTGCGGCTTCTCAGGGGCCAACTACCTGTGCCGGGTGTTCAAAAAAGAGACCGGCCAATCCCCCGCACAGTGGCGGGCCTTGGCCGGTCAGACAGCGCGGCCCCTCAGCCCGGCGGAAAGCCAGCGGGAACAGGCACTGTATATTTAAAATGTCCAGGAGCCGGGGCAGCACCCGGCTCTTTTTCGTGGAGGCGCTCAGCCGCGCACAGACTGCGGGCGCTTGAGCAGGAACACCGTCAGGGCCAGCGTGATGGCCTCGGCGGCGGGGAAGGCCGACCACACGCCGTTCATGCCGAACAGGGCGCTCAGGATCAGCGAACAGGTGACGATGGCGGCCACACCCCGGCTGACCGAGGTGATGGTGGCCTCGGTGGGGCGGTTGACCGCACCCAGATAGCCCGTCGCAACAATATTGCAGCCTGCAAAGAAGTAGCCCAGGAAGTAGATGCGCATACCGCTGTGGGCATATTCGGCCATCAAAGCAGAGCTCTCGCTGTTGAAGAGGGCAACAAAGGTATCGGTAAAGCCAAACACGGCACCGTACAACACCGTCGCCAGCGCCAGCGCGGTGCCGCAGCCCAGCAGAAGCAGCTTTTTTGCCCCGGCCATCTCATTTTTGCCGTAGCACTGGCTGATCAGCGGCTGGGCACCCTGGGCTACGCCGTTGAAGATGGCTGTTGCCACCAGCGCAAAGTTTGCCACCACGCCGTAAGCGGCCACGCCCACGTTGCCCGCCAGCCGGAGCAGCAGGAAGTTGAACACGGTGGTGGTCACGGCAGAGGAGAGCTCCCCGACAAAGCCGGAGATGCCCAGCTGGCAGCTCTGCACCAGCAGCCGGGCCGAGGGGGCCTGCCGGACAAAGGTGAGCGTGTTGCTCTTTTGAAAGAAGTGGCGGCTGCAGATGGCGATGCTGAGCACCGGCGAGATGGCGGTTGCCAGCGCCGCGCCGGGCAGGCCCAGCCCCATGGGGAAGATGAAGATGTAATCGAACACCACATTGAACAGGCTTCCGCTCAGGGTGGCCACCATGGCAAGAGACGGGTCGCCGTCGTTGCGGACGAAGGCCGAGAAGATGTAGTTGCACATGAAGAAGGGTGTGAACAGCAGGAAGATGCGGGTGTAGTTCAGGCCCAGCGCCACAATGTCCGTATCGCCGCCCATGAGCTGCAGAAGCGTGCCCGGGCAGAACGCGCCCGCCAGCATGAACGGGATGGCGATCAGGCAGGCGCAGAGGATGGCGTTGGAAAAATACCGCTGCGCCCGTGCCTCGCCCTGTGCCTGCAGGATGGCGTACCGGGTGGCCGCACCCAGGCCGATCATCGAGCCGAAGGCAAAGATCAGGTTGTACATGGGCAGGCAGAGGTTCAGCAGGGTCACGCCGTCGGTGCCCGCCGCCTGGGCGATGAAATAGGTGTCGGCCAGAATATAGCACGATGTGCCGATCAGACCGAAAATATTCTGCGACACATACTTGAAGAACTGCTTTGTCAGGTTCATGGATGCTTCCTTTCCGCGGGGAGAGTAGGGGAGTGAAACGTAAAAACGACTACTACTATATCATAAAACCTGGCATATTTCAACGAAAAATCGAGGAAACACGCTATCATTCCCCAAACGGAACACTTCTCCCCGGGGAGATGCCGCTATCCGAAAATGTTATACAAACACTGTCGATTTTGTGTAACTCACCAAAGATGCTTTGGGGCTATTGACAAAAAAAGAAAAAGTTTTATGATTTCTGTGTAAAATGCCGCATAAAAACAGAAGAATCGGCAAACCAGTCGAAAGGCTGCGACGCAAAGCTACAGGGCCTGTAATATGGCAGCCAGCTGCACTTTCTCAACCATACCGCACATGGGCATCACCTCAAGGGGCGGTAGATTCCCAAAGTACAAAACGCAGAGCGTTGTACCAGCCATTTGGCCGGTGCGGCGCTCTTTTTGCTTTGTGCGGGCATGGTTATATTTTGGGAATAATTCATAAAAGGAGGATTTTTATGAGACTGAAACGAGTGATCAGCGCCGCCTTGGCAGTGAGCATGGCAGTTTCCATGATGCCTGCTGCTGCGGTTTCGGCGTTTGCAGAGGAAACGAGCACCAATACTGCGGTAACGACTACCACTGTTAACGAGAATGCGCCCATCTCTGGTAATTGTGGTGCAGAGAATGTTCAGTGGGCATACGATGAATCTACAAAGGTTCTGACTATTTCTGGCAATGGCCCAATGGCCGATTATGATGGAATTAAGACGGATGCAGATGTTGGCACAGAAAAAGATTTGCGTCCATGGAAACCCTATCTCGACCAGATTACAGAAGTACATATTGCGGAAGGCGTTACTGCGATTGGCAATAGTGCATTCCGTGGGATGACGGCTTTGAAAAAAGCTAATATTCCTGCCAGCATTAGGGATTTGGGCGATTACATCTTTCGCTATGATGAAGCATTGGAAGAAGTAATCTGGGCAGAAGGATTTGAAGCGGCTGAAACTACTGACGTGGATTCAAACCAGAATGCAAACCAGAATGTATATACAGGAAAATATTTGCCTACAAGTATGTTCGATTACTGCTATGAACTGGGCAAGGGCAAGGAATTGACCGAATGGCTTCCTAAGAGCTTTGAAGGTATTGGCTGTGCGGCAGTTCGAGGAACACAGTTTACAGTTGATTTTGATCACTGGAGCAATTTGAAATATATTGGTGCGTATGCTTTTTCTGAAATGCCTAATCTGGAAAGTTTTACTTTGACAAACAACATTCAGATTGGTATGAGAAAGAATGCCTCGAATGCGTTTCAGGGTTCTGGCTTAAAAGAACTGATTGTAAATACAGAGGAAGTACCAAAAAACTTTGCGTCTGGATGTACAAAGTTAAATACACTTGTATTAGGCAGTGGTGTGGAAGAGGTTCCAGATAGTGCATTTGCAGGAAGTGCCATTACAGAACTTGATGTACCAGCAAGTGTAAAGAAAATAGAAAATTGGGCATTCATAGATTGTAAAGCGCTGAAAAAGGTGACAATTCATGGTGAAACGGTATTGAACACTGTGCCATTTGCAGGTTGCGATATCAAAGAATTTGTGATTGAAAATGGTGCTAAAGTTACATGTACGGATAACCCGTTCAGATCGAGTGGTAGTTATTCGGCTGTAACGACCTTGGAATCTGTTAAAATAATTGGTACATTGGAAAGAAGTGCCGATAACAAGAATTGTACGACAACGGAGGGGCTTTGGAAAAAAAAGTTCTCCCCTAGTGAGCAACTCAAGGAAGTTACTGTGAGCGATGCAAACCAGCCATATGTAAATGCTGAGACTTTCCCGAAGATGGAAAATCTGAAAGTTGTTGGCGATGATGTAACGTTTACAGCATTGCTTGCGGGATGCACCAATCTGAAAACTGTTGACCTGACCGGCTGCAAAAAGATTACCAGCTATGCAAATGGCTGCTTTGGTGATGGTATGAATGATTCTACTGTCATCTATGTCAATGATACAAGCGCAATTCCGGGGAGTGACACTGGCATTTCGAATAGTCATGGTATCGTTATGGTTGTTGAGGGCGGTACAGTCAATACGGATAAGACCGGCTTTGACAGCGTAACCAAGGCTGGATGTACCGCAAAATGGTATGAGGACGCTAATTACCAGACCGAAACCAAGGATACTACCCCCGTAAAGGGTAAAACCTATTACGCCAAGTGGGTCTACACTGTAAGCTTTGATACCAACGGCCACGGTGAACAGCCGGAAAGCACAGTCGTGGATGTGGATGCAGCCATTGATGGAGACAAACTGCCGGTGCTGAAAGCTGACGGCTGGGTATTTGACGGCTGGTATACTAAATCTGGTATGAAGTATACTGATACTGATCGAAAGATTACGGCAAATACCACACTGTATGCTAAGTGGCACGAGTACAAGTCCGCAGACCTGACCGTAACCGTTGCAAATAGTGAGTATCTGGTCAATGAGTCTGTTGAGGTGAATGTGGTTGCCGCATTGGGTGATGATTCGAGCAAAGTTGCCAAAATTACGCTTGAGTACGATGATGATGTTACCAGTGTGAAGCTGGGTGATATCACTCTGGATAAAAAAGAGTTCACTTCTTATGATATTTACAAGCTCCTGCAACAGGTTGGCTCCAAGGATGATGCAAAACTGACAGTGACTTATAGCAAGCCTGGTAAGCATACATTTTCCGTTGCATTGGTCGATAAAGATGGCAAGAATGTTTGCGAAGCCGGTACTGATATTACAGTGGTTCAGGCTCTCATGGATACAACCGTGACCGAAGATGGAGAGCAGAAGGAGACCTACCAGGCAAATAAGCCTATCACCGTTGAGATGAACGTGACTGCGGACAAGGAAACCTTCAAGCAGAACACCTTGTACCTGACCTATGGCGATGAAGTTGAAAAGGTTGAGCTGAACGGTCATAAGCTGACCGAGAAACAGTATAAGATTTCTGACCTGCTGGATATGATGGAGACTTCTCCTGTGGCAGCCTATGCCCTGCGTTCTGAAGCTGATGCATTGTCGATTCCGTTTGAAGTGACCTTTAAGGACGCAGGATCTTACAATTTTGAGATGCTGGTCAAGGATGCGCAGGATCAACTGGTTTGCCAGAGTGTTGTCCCGATCACAGTTGAAGCAGAAAAGAAGCCTGATGATACCAAGCCCGCTACTTATACACTGTCCATCCTTGGTGGTACGGTAAAGGTGAACGGCAAGGAAACCGCAGTGGATGAGCATGGCGACATTGCCATTGCAAAGGATGCAAAGGTGGAGGTAACCTTTGATAAGGGCATTCTCTCCGATGCCCAGACCTTCGACCAGTGGATTATCAAGCCCAACAGTGTGCTGAACGCTGTTGACCCGAAATCTGAGACCATTATCTTTACCATGCCCGATGAAAAGGTCACCATCGAAGCTATGACCAAGGACGCAAGCATTGAGGACGAGCCCAACATTCTGGGCACCACCGCAGTGGTCAGCACTGCCGCTGTTGGCACCGCCATTCTGGCATGGCAGGGCTACCAGCTGGGCACGGAGCTGTACCTGAAAACCGCTCTGCCTGCTGGTACTGCCATCCCCACAAACCGTGCTGAGCTGGCCCTGCTGGTGTGGAACCATGCCGGTAAGCCCGCACCCGCCGCAGTTCTGCCCGCCGATGCAACCGATACCCAGAAGGCCATTGCCTGGGCTGTGGAGAACGATCTGCTCAAGGCCGCAAAGGACAACGGCGAGACCTATGTGGATACCGATTCCGTGAGCCGTGTTGAAGTGATCCGCGTGTGGAATAAGGCACAGGAAAAGTAAACCCCACCGTCATCCCTTCGGGATGCCACCGCCCCTAATAGGGGCGGCCTTGGCAAAAAGGTGAAACTATCCGCCACGCCAAGGCCCCCCTATTAGCGGGGGCTGTCGCTGAAAGCGACTGGGGGGTTGCCCCCATAACCGAACCATTCTCTATTCCCAAATAACCTGTGGAAGCGCCCTGCCGGGGAACCGGTGGGGCGCTTCTGCATAGGGGCGGGAGCCGAAACCGCCGCTTTTTCCGCTCTAGCGCCGTGGTTTTTATTGACAAGCTCCCGGCTTGCTATTATAATAGAACAGTCATAATAGCATTCGTGCGCGGCTTTGCGGCTGCGTCAATCCAATAGACAAGGAGAAGATCCAAAATGGCACAAGAAATCAAGATGTCCGCTTCCGGCCTGAAGGCGATGCAGGACGAACTGGAATACCTCAAGACGGTCCGCCGCAAGGAGCTGGCCGAGGAGATCAAGGAAGCCCGCAGCCACGGCGACCTTTCTGAGAACAGCGAGTACGATGAAGCCAAGAACACCCAGGGTCTGGTGGAGAACCGCATCACCGAGCTGGAGCAGATGGTCAAGAACGCTGTGATCATCGACGAGAGCGAGCTGAGCGTGGACAGCGTTGCTGTTGGCACCCACGTCTCCATCAAGATGATCGGCGATGATGAGGCCGAGGAGTACGATATCGTTGGCCGCACCGAGGCTGACCCCATCAACGGCAAGATCAGCGACGAGAGCCCCGTGGGCCACGCTCTGCTGGGCAAGGCCGTGGGCGAGAAGGCTGAGGTCCTGCTGCCCTCCGGCCAGACCGTCGAGTACGAAGTGCTGGCCATCACCCACGCCGCAAACTGAGCCTGAACGGGAGGAAACCATGGAAGAGCAAAAGAGAAACCCCGCTCAGGGCCTGTCTGAGAGCGAGCAGGTGCAGGTGCGCCGCCAGAAGCTGGCCGACCTGCAGGCTGCCGGAAACGACCCCTTCACCCTGACCAAGTTCCCGCAGGACGCATACTCTGCCGACCTGAAGGAAGAGTTCAAGGATCTGCCCAACGAGACCGACAGCGGCAAGCAGGTCGCGCTGGCTGGCCGTATGATGTCCAAGCGCGTGATGGGCAAGGCTAGCTTTGCCCACCTGCGCGATGACAAGGGCGATATCCAGCTGTATGTCCGCCGTGACGAGCTGGGCGAGGAGGCCTACGCCGCCTTCAAGAAGCTGGACGTGGGCGATATCATCGGTGTCAAGGGCGAGGTGTTCCGCACCAAGACCGGCGAGCTGAGCGTCCGTGCCACCGAGCTGACCCTGCTGGCCAAGAGCCTGCGCCCCCTGCCCGAGAAGTTCCACGGCCTGACCGATACCGAGATGCGTTACCGTCAGCGCTATGTGGACCTGATCGCCAACCCGGAGGTGAAGGATACCTTCGTCAAGCGCAGCCAGATCCTGAAGGAGATCCGCGCCTATCTGGACGAGAAGGGCTTCCTGGAGGTGGATACCCCCATCCTGACCCCCTTTGAGATCGGTGCCTCCGCCCGTCCCTTCTACACCCACCACAACAGCCTGAACATGGACATGGTCCTGCGCATTGAGACTGAGCTGTACCTCAAGCGCCTGATCGTGGGCGGCATGGACCGTGTGTATGAGGTTGGCCGCATCTTCCGCAACGAGGGCATGGACCCCAAGCACAACCCCGAGTTCACCAGCATCGAGCTGTATCAGGCCTTCACCGATTTCCACGGCATGATGGATCTGGTGGAAGAGCTGTACAAGCGCCTGGCCCTCAAGATCTGCGGCAGCATGGTCATTCCCTATCAGGGCAAGCAGATCGATATGGGCCACTGGGAGCGCCTGACCATGGTGGAGGCTGTCAAGAAGTATTCCGGCGTGGACTTCAACGACTGGAAGTCCGACGAGGATGCCATTGCCTCTGCCAAGGAGCATCATGTGGAGCTGCCCGAGGTTCCCACCAAGGGTGCCATTCTGGCCGAGTTCTTTGATGCCTTTGTTGAGGACAAGCTGATCCAGCCCACCTTCATTTATGATTACCCTGTCGAGATCAGCCCGCTGGCCAAGCGCAAGCCGGATGATCCCGCCTTTACCGAGCGCTTTGAGTACTTCATCGACTGCACCGAGTACGGCAACGCCTTCAGCGAGCTGAACGACCCCATCGACCAGAAGGGCCGCTTTGAGCGTCAGGTCGCCGAGCGCAAGGCCATTGAGCCCGACTGCAAGGCTCAGGTGGATTACGACTACGTCAACGCTCTGGAGTACGGTCTGCCCCCCACGGGCGGCCTGGGCTTCGGCGTGGACCGCCTGGTCATGCTGCTCACCGACAGCGCCTCCATCCGCGATGTTCTGCTGTTCCCCACGATGAAGCCGATTGAGCAGTAAATTTCCAATTTGCAATTAGAAAAGCCTGAAACTTCTTGATGTACCGAGAAGTTTCAGGTTTTTTCTTTTGATAGATTTCCAGCAAAAACTACACCATACGCCAATTTTACGCCAAACGATGTAGGATTTTGTGCAGAGCAAAAAGAGTGTTGTTCGGGTTTGGCAGTAGAAACGGCTGTGTGGTGGGCGGGTGTAGACTTATAAAGGGCTGCATCAGAAAGTGGATTTATGAATCTGCAAACGGACAGCAGGAACTTTCCACCGCAGAAGAAGTAAATGTGAAGAATATGGAGAAGAGCACAATGGAAAAGTTGAAAATCAGATTCCATCATGAAACTAATGATCTGGACTATGTCCCTGTTGGTGATTATTATCTTCCCGACCTGACTTTAGATGAACAGTTATCTGCTCACTGTTGACGAACAAGTGCACGAGCAGTTAAATCTTCTCATTCAGCAGATGTCAAATGCTGAAGGCGTGATTGAAGAATTGAAAGCTGCCAACCAGATGGAATGGGTACAGAGAATGAACGATATTCAAAATCGAGCAAAAGAAATGGTCTTTTTCGATTGATTGAGTCAAGTTATCAATAAAGAAACAGCACGCCAGGGCTTTTAGTTCTGGCGTGCTGTTTCTTTACTGGGTATTTTGTCTAAATTTCTATTGCTACACATAATGTATAGTTGTATAATAGACAAAAGTGTGCTCCCCTAATAAAAAATGAAAGGCGGAACTGAGATGGCAAAAACAGCACAGGGATTTCCTACAAAAGAGTTTTTTGTGGGAATGCTTACTCGTGATATTGAGTTAAATGATGCTATTCTTGATTTGCTGGATAATTGTCTGGATGGTGTGGTACGTCAGAAAAAAGGCTTGACAACACGTGATACACCAGACTTTTATAATGGTTTCTACTCTAAAATCACAATAACCGATACCTCTTTCACCATAGAAGATAATTGTGGTGGCATCCCGATGGAAGTGGCTGAAAAATACGCGTTTCGTATGGGACGCTCTGCAGAAAAGTCTGATGATGAACTTCCAACAGTTGGTATCTACGGAATCGGTATGAAACGTGCTATTTTTAAAATCGGCAGGTCTGCTGTCGTAACTACGCGGAATGATGGCTGCCTCTATACTGTAACTATCCCTGAAGACTGGTCTTCGTCTGAAGACGATTGGAACTTCCCGATTGAAGAATTACACGATGACAATGTTCTTCCCACTGGAGGGACAAGCATTGAAATTAAAAATATCAACAATGGAATCGCTGAGCTTTGGAACAACGCTGATAAGCTTGGTATGTACATTAACAAGCTTATAAAGGCAATCGAGCAAAGTTACAGTTTTATTATTCAAAAGGGTTTTGAAATAAGTATCAATGGTAGAAAAGTAACTCCACTCCCTATTGAACTTCTTGTTACAAAAGAAGATGCTGGAATAAAGCCATTCATCTATACGCAGAATTTTGATGACGTAAGTGTAAAGCTTGTAATCGGATTTTATGCTCCACCTCCCTCTCCGGAAGATATCGATGATGAAAACGACTTAAAGCGTTCGACAGCAGATGCCGGATGGACGGTCGTATGCAATGATCGTGTGGTGCTATACAATGACAAGTCTCATCTTACTGGTTGGGGAGAAGCAGGCGTGCCGCAGTATCATACACAGTTCATAGGAATTCGTGGCATTGTAATCTTCGAAAGCAACAACCCGAAAAAGCTTCCCATGACAACAACCAAACGCGGTGTAGATACTTCATCATATATTTATGCTGCCGTTAAAAATCGAATGCGCCAAGGTCTAAAAATGTTTACAGATTATACAAACCGCTGGAAAGGGCAAAATGAAACAGAACGTTTGTATTCTACTGCTGCAAAACGAACCTCTGTCGGCGATTTGCTCGTTCCTGCCAGTGAACTGGAGAAAAACAATCATATCAAGTTGCGTCAAAATAAGGGTGGACTTGTTTATAGTCCGGATTTGCCAGAACCTCCAAATGACAAGCCCTATAAAGTCATTCGATACACTAAAGCATTGGATGAAATTGAAGACATCATTGAATATGTATACAATGATCGGTCTTTTTCCATTTCCCCCTCAGACGTTGGAAAAAAGTGTTTTGAAATGATTCTGGACGAAGCCAGAAAAAAAGAAGGTAATTAATATGGCCAGCCAACCATTTTATCATCTTCGGCCAAATAAAAGTATTGATCGTAATCTATTTGTGCAAACACTGATAGGCTTGACATCGGTATTTCCTGTTGCTGATTATTGGTATACAGGATTCGGATCATATATGTTTGATGATTTTAAAATATTACATGAACGCTTAAATATTTCCAAAATGATCTCACTTGAAGCCGATCCACAGGTGTTTTCTCGCGCAAAGTTCAATTTGCCGTACAATTGTATAGATGTAAAAAATATGGACAGCACTGCGTATCTGACAAGATTTATGCCCAACGATACCGACCATAATATTTTCTGGCTTGATTTTGTTTCACCATCAGGACTGGGTGCCCAATTAGCTGATTATACAACACTGCTGGAGCGATTGAATCCAGGAGATATCGTTAGAATCACATTAAACGCTAACCCGGATTCTCTTGGGAAGAAATCAGAAAATCCGGATAGTATTCGGGCAGCGCGATTAGAAACATTGAGAAGCAGAGTCAAGGATGCATACCTTCCTCCAGAACTCACAGCAGAGTGTCTTACGCGGCACAACTATCCAATAACGTTGCTGAAAATTTTAAAGGCAGCAACGTTGCTAAGCTTTGAATACAGTGCGAACTTCTTATTTCCACTTTTTTCAACAGTCTATGCAGACGGACAGCAAATGCTTACATTTACCGGCATCATTTTAAATGACCCCAGTTTGGAATCAAGAATCAGAGATTCGCTAAAGGCATACCCGCATAATACTTTTTCTTGGGATACTGAACCCAGTAGAATTGAAATCCCTGCTCTCTCGGTTCAGGAAATTTCAGAATTAAATAAGCGTTTGCCAATCACCGATCAGCAAACGCTTATGACAGATTTTCCATTTATCTTTGATGATAAGCACTTGGATGCCGTGAACAGTTACATTGCATACTACAAATACTATCCCAATTATCATTTGGTCAGCTTTTGAAAGATCACACTCAAAACCTGTTCAGCAACAATCGGAGAAACGCTGTTGCCAATTTGCCTGAAACTGTGCCATATCGTATCTGGCAGGCAAAACCAGTCCGGAAATCCTTGAAGTCTGGCCGCTTCTCGCGGCATAATAACACGAGCTTCTTTATAATGGATAGGCCGTACAGCTTGATAGCTTCCTTTTTCCGGTCCGGTACCTGCACGTAACGTTGGGCAAAATCCATCTGGATTTAAGCGCGTTGACTTTGAAATTTCATCTTTTTGGCCATAGGCCAAATTGGCATAACGTTGTGCTACCTTATCTGTATGTACTGTCGGAAGAAAGCCGTTTACTTCATGCCTTTCCATAAAGCCTTTAATATAATCAGGATCGCCAACTAATGGAGGGCGTCTTGAAACTGTATGTTCGTAAAAGAACTTCGTTTGAGAATGTTGGTGATTCGTATCAAAATAACTCGATTCCAGTATACCAAATCCGGTTTCACCATTCACTTGTTCTTTTTCGGGAAGCCCTTCAAACGCTTGGCGCACGGTCGTCATTGCGTCAGGAAAGACCTTTTTCTGTTCGATGTCTTCCTTTGTAATGGGCTTTACTTTGCCAGGGAGAAAGCCAATAAAGAAAATACGTGTACGAGTTGTAGGCGCACCATATTCGTTTGCCGCAACTTTTATGGGGAACATGCTATATTGTGAAACATGCTGGAAAGCCTTTGCTCGAATTTCATCATATTTGGGATTCATAATCCCAGGCACATTCTCTGCCAGAAAGAAAGAAGGCTGGATATCTTCAACAAGTTCAAAGAATTTAATGAAAAGGCAATTTCGTGAATCATCAACATTTCCCTGACCAATGCTGCTGAAACCTTGGCAGGGTGGGCCTCCAATAATTCCATCAGGCTTTTTGTCTTTTATCTTTACTATCTCCAGCAAAGATGAACCGGTTAATTCCATAATATCCTTACGGATATGTATGGTATTAGGAAAGTTTTTAGAATGTGTTTCAATCGCGTGTGGTTCAAGTTCAACAGCAGCGGTAACCGTAAAGCCGGCTCTTGCAGCACCTAAGCTTAACCCACCCGCTCCAGCGTAAAGATCGATTACGTTTGGCATTATTCCATTTCCTCTCCCTGACATAAAAAACCATTATATATAATACACCTTTTTTGAGAAAAAGGCAAGCAAAACAACAATTTCTTGTTGCGATAAGATTGAACCGGTGATATACTGGGAAAATAACGGTACAAAAATTTTCCCAGAGAGGATGCATACAATGTCCAAGCAGCTTCATATCCGACTTGAAGATAATGTTTTCGATGAATTATCTGATTATGCTAATGAAAACGGGCAATCCGTGCAAAACTGTGTATCAGGAGTTTTAATTAGAATGTTGAGTCAGCAGAAGTCTCAAAAAAAGGTGGATGCCTCTTTCACGTTTATTGACTTGTTTGCTGGTATTGGCGGAATGCGAATTGCATTCGATCACGCTGGTGGTCACTGCGTGTATTCCAGCGAATGGAACAAATACAGCCAACAGACTTACTTGGCTAATTTTGGCGAACAGCCAGAAGGCGATATTACTCAGGTAGATGCAAACTCTATTCCAGATCATGACATCTTGGTAGCCGGTTTTCCCTGTCAGCCTTTCTCCATTGCGGGTGTCTCTAAAAAGCAGAGCCTTGGCAGAGCGACCGGCTTTGAAGATAAAACGCAGGGAACATTATTTTTTGATGTGTGTCGAATTCTAAAAGCAAAGCGGCCAAAGGCCTTTATGCTTGAAAACGTTAAAAATCTGTGCAGCCATGATAAGGGCCGTACCTTTAAGATTATTCGTGAAGCCCTTGAAGAACTTGATTATGAAGTCTTTTTTGAGATACTCGATGGGAAGAATTTTGTACCGCAGCACAGAGAGCGTATTCTGATTGTTGGATTTGATAGAAAACGCTATGGCCATGGTTACAATTATAAATTCCGATTTGATATTACGCCCAAAACACCGAAGCCGGTTATTCGGGATATTCTGGAAACAAATGTCGATACCAAATATACGCTATCCGACAAGTTGTGGGCATATCTTCAAAACTATGCCGCAAAGCACAAGGCCGCTGGAAATGGATTTGGATATGGCATTGCCCCATTAGATGGTGTATCTCGTACGTTAAGCGCACGATATTATAAGGATGGTTCGGAAATCCTGATTGAACAATCCGGAAAAAACCCGCGGCGTCTAACTCCACGTGAATGTGCGCGACTTCAAGGATTTCCTGACAGTTTCAAAATTCCGGTTTCGGATACCCAAGCTTACCGTCAATTCGGTAATTCAGTTGTTGTCCCCCTTATGGAAAATGTTGCCACACTTATTGTAAAAGAGATTGAACGGCTGGATAATGAAAGCAGCCAGTCGAGGGATGAAATGATTATTTCTGAGGTTGGTTGAATGGAAAATATTGCACTTTATGCGATATCCGCGGCATTAAATGGTCAAAAGGTGTTTTGCAAATTCCTAGCAGCGAATGATACCGGATTGACCGGTGGTCATCAGGAAGGAATTTATATTGCAAAACCAGCCATTCCCATTCTATTTGAAACTCCGGGTGAGCGTGGACAGAATAAGGATCGGTGGGTTGAAATAAAATGGCAGGGTGATTTTATAAGGAGAAGCCGTTTTATTTACTACGGACAGGGATCACGAAACGAATATCGTATCACAAATTTTGGCAAAGGGTTTCCTTTTTTGCGTCCCGAATATACTGGTGCATTATTCGTTCTGGTTATGGATAGCGAAGAATACTATCAGGGATTTGTTCTTAACACAGAAGATGATATTAATCAGTTTCTGGATGCATTTGGTGTCAGTCCAACAGAGACAAATCGATTGATTCAAATTCGTGAAGCAGACCTTGAACTTCGCGAAAAAACAGCAATAGAAGAGTTTATTTCTGGATTGACGGTAGATTTTCCTGCATCCGAAGAAATGTCCGCAGCTGCGCGGCGAATCCAGAATGCTGTGTATGATCATGAAAACTTTATTATAGATAACCCTGATCGCAAATTGCTTGATTGGACTGATGCGGAATTCAAACTGTTTCGTGCTTTGGAATATGCACGATATGGTGATATGATAACTCATGGCTTTCCATCGGTTGAGGACTTTATAAATACAGCCAATATTGTACTGAATCGAAGAAAAAGCCGCGCTGGAAAAAGTCTTGAACACCACCTTGCTGCGATTTTTGATGGCAATGGGGTCCGTTATAAGGCTCAAGCAATCACTGAGGGCAATAAGAAACCTGATTTTATTTTTCCCTCACAGGATGCGTATCATGATGCAGCGTATTCAACTGACCGATTGGTTTCTCTTGCAGCGAAAACAACCTGCAAGGATCGTTGGCGACAAATTTTAAATGAGGCTGATCGACTTCGTGATCGGCCAAAGTATCTTTGTACCTTGCAGCAGGGGATTTCTGCTGCACAGATGGACGAGATGCAGGCTGAAAATGTCATTTTAGTTGTTCCAAAACCATATATTCAGGCATATCCTGCTGATAGGCGTGAACGAATCTGGACACTGGGTCATTTTGTCACGTATGTGAAAGAAGTTGAAAATCTATAATGGCTGATATCGTTTCAAAGAAAAAACGCAGTGAAAATATGTCAGCTATTAAAAGCAAGGATACCACTCCGGAGATATATCTTAGAAGGCTGCTTTTCTCAAAAGGGTACCGATATCGTAAGAATGACAATCGTATTACTGGACATCCAGATATTTATCTTCCAAAATACAAGGTCGCAATTTTCGTGAATGGATGCTTCTGGCATAGGCATCAAGGATGTAAATATGCCTATACGCCGAAAAGCCACATTGACTTTTGGACTAATAAATTTAAAACAAATGTAACACGTGACAAAATTGTTTATGAGCAATTAACAAACAGCGGCATCCGAGTTCTCATCGTATGGGAATGCTCCATTCGGCAAATGCGCAAAGATCCTTTAAATGCAATAAATGATTTTAATAAAATCAAAACTTTTTTGGAAAGCCAGCAGAGTTTTGATGAACTTTAAATCATTTGATACGTGTCTACAATCAAAAAACGGTGAAGCGGATTCTATCTGCTTTGCCGTTTTTTATTACAAATCAGTTACAAAGTCGCTTTTAATGCTACGAAATAGCCATTTTCGCGGGCTAGTAAGTAGAGGGGTGTTTTTTTTAGCTGAAATCACCTGCGAAAATGACAATTTGATTACAAAATCACCTTGAAGGGTGCCAAATGGGCATTTTCGATGGCTAGTATATGGAGGGTTCTTTTTCAGGGCACAAAATTCTGCCAGAAAAATTTTCTCAGCACCCCCTATTTCAGAGTACTTTTTCTGTTAATAGTACAGACAGCGTTCTTAAGCGCTGAACTCCGAATCTGTGACTTTTCTGTTAACTTTTGAAAACATGGTTGTATTTTGGGTGTTTTCGTCGGCTATCAATTAGAGGGATATTTTTTTTCGGAAGCCCTAAATTTCGAAGATTTTCTATAAAATCTGCACCTTGAAAACAGAATAGTTCAATCGTCCGGTACTTCGCAAAAGGTACTTCTGTAACTCGTAGCCCGGCCATAACGAAGGCGGGGTGGCTGAAATGCCAATGGTGCGGTGAGAATCCGCCGCCGGACGATTCCCCACTCCTAGGGAGCCGAGGGCGAATATGGGAGACCTTAACATATTAAGCAGACCAGTGTGCTGATCTACAATTGAGAGAACTGGCGAGTACGCTGGTTCTCGATACATATTGAAGCCGGACGAGCTGTCCTTCAGGACAGCTTGCCCGGTGCAGGAGTGCAGAGGGCGCAGCCCTTTGCCCCAGTGATATGATGCTGTGCGTCATATACTACTGGGTATTATCTGGCGCAAAACGGCGGCAGATCCAGCAGCTTCGCTGCTGCGTTCTCTCCCAGCAAGCTGTTGAAATGAAAAAAGCCCCCGCTAAACCTTATACCAAAATCAGGAAAAAGTAATCAAAACAGGTTCACTTAGGGGGCCAATAATAGGCCTACGAAGCTCACGACTTTAGTGATTTCAGGTGCTATAATAATTGCAGAGATGCAGCATCTTAGCGATTTTTCCAAAAGAAAGAATAGCGATACAACAAGAAATGGGAACGATGCTTCCTACTTTCACCGAAAATTAGGAACTCTCGGTTCCTGTTCGAGTATGAGTTTCTCTGTTATACTTTCTGTGGGCCTCAAATGAAGAGACCCAGCAGTCACTGTGATCTAGTGCCCGCTTACGCTTTTTGGAAATTTTTGCAAAAAGTAGGCCTGACAGGCCCACTTAAT
>OJKE01000053.1_pt1 | contig 92903 bp, 79 predicted proteins | sample 1596501 | NCBI WGS metagenome assembly OJKE01 (sample SAMEA4350125, study PRJEB24818) | metagenome | biome: human; feature: gut; material: faeces | place: Denmark | collected 2013-09
ACTACAAAGATACATAAAATAATTGAGAATCAAGAAGATACGAAGTTAATTAACTATAAAGAGCAAAAGAAAAAATGCTCAATTCAGTTGTTTGCTTCCCTAATTAAGTTTTCGGACGGCCTCCCCCGTTTTAGAATGCTTTAACGATAATAAACGTATTTTTAATTAAATACCTGTTAAATTGAGGTAACGAGTGGATATGTGCCGGATGTTATCACAGAAGCAGTAGGTAGTGAACCTACTTATCAGATGGCAGTAGAGGAAGTGGCTAGTCCTTTTTCTTTTCCCTCACGCTTGGCGGTATCTATCGAATATTTCTTATTTATTTACAAGAGATAGTTATCTGAAAGATTAAGGGAGGATGATGATACCTGGCGGATATCCCCCCAAAAGTGACTCAGTGACTCAGTGACTCAGTGACTCAGTTTATTTCCGACCCCCTATAAGGGTTGTTTTCTGCTTACAGATTGTAAGTATATAGATTATATATTATATATATTTATATATATAATATATCTACTATAAAGAGGGTAGAATATACGGGCAGAAATAAACTGAGTCACTGAGTCACTGAGTCACTTTTTGATGCAGATGGATTTTCTGCTTAACCATCTTACTGGAAGAACTTTAGGACAAAAAACTATATTTCCGGGAACGCAACTCAACGTTTCTTTCTTCTCTATCTTACGAGTTAGGATTATTAACGTAGTTTCAAATTGAAAGCTGCTGAAAATCGGCCCTTATCGCCACCCAAAATTTGGTGGTTCCAGAAAAAAGCCGTATCTTTGCACCGTCATTCAGAGATAAGGCGCCAATCGGATGAGTGACAAAAAACTGAATTAGTAACCATTAAAATTGAATTATTAACCCTTTAAAAACTGATTGATTATGGGACAAGGAACTAGTAAGTATCGTAAGATTATGCGTACCCCTCAGACGGGTGAGAACGCAGGTAAAAAGCTCTGGTATGCTACTGCCGTGAGCGACCGTGAGATGAGTTTCGAGGACTTCGTGACTCATATCTCTGAGCACAATTCTCCATACAGCCGAGGCACCATCCACGGTGTGCTGATGGATACCCTCGACTGTCTGAAGCATCTGATCCTGGATGGCAAGAGCGTTCGTTTCTCTGACCTCGGATTGTTCTCCATCGGTATGACTTCACGTGGCGAGGTGAGCAAGGAGAAGGTGACGGCAGCTAGCGTGCTGGGCGTGCATCTTATTGTAAGAAACACAAAATCATGGAGCAACGCTGAGCTGAAGAAGCTCACCAAGATTGTGGCATACGATGATTATACCTCCGGGGCTGAGGATGGTGGCGGAACGGAGAATACACCGGGCGGCGGTGGAACCAGCCAGGGCACTGGCGGGGAGACCAACAAGGACAACGGCGGAACATCGCAGGGCGGCGGTGGAACCAGCCAGGGCACTGGCGGGGGTACTGACAGCGGAACTGACGGCGGCGGCGACAACGTAAATTTTTAAATCTAGGTTGATGCGGATTGCAAATCCGCAGAGCCCAAATAGGTTAGGACGTTTTTTAACGGCGGATTGCAAATCCGCCGAAACGCCTAACGGAATTTATCACTAATCATTAATCACTAAAAAAAACTGCTTATGAAGAAAGAAACCTGGAAAACTGTATTTCAGATAGTACTATCTATCTTGACCGCCATCGCTGCCTCTCTGGGCGTGACGAGCTGCATGTCTTGACACATCGAAGCTGAAAAAGCTGCATGTCTTAACACTTCAAAATGAAAAAAGTGCCGGTAGGATTCACCTATCGGCACTTTTGCTGTATATGAATATCCTTGCTGTATATGAATTTCCTTATTGGAATCCTTTTCCTAGATACCTCTAGCCTTGTAGATTTTATCCTTGGCATCATTGATTTCCTGGAACTTCTTCTCGGCGGCACGGCGAACATCCTCGCCCAGAGCTGCTACCTTATCGGGGTGATGCTTGAGCGCCATCTTGCGGTAGGCAGCCTTCACCTCATCGTTGGAAGCGTCGGGGGAGATACCGAGGATGCGGTAGGCATCTTCCAGCGAAGTGGCTGAAGTGGCAGATGAACCGCCGCCATGCATGCCCAGCATCTGATCTACATCCGATGCTTCCAGACCCATGTGGAGGGCTACTTCCTTCAGCGCCTGAATCTCCTCAGGAGAAACCACATTGTCTGCCTGGGCTATCATCACGAGGAAGTTGAGCAACTGCAGGCGCTGCTCGTACATCATGTTGGCACGTATCTGATGACAGCTGTCCTGTATCACCGTGCGATACTGCTGCATGCCCATGCGCTTCTGCTGCTCGAAGAGCTTGAGGAGGATTTCCTCGCCCTGCTGCTTCGCCGCCATACCGAAGTTCTGGAGTAGGAACCGGCGCACCAGCTCCATCTCTGAATGCATGATCCTGCCATCTGCATTGATAATGTATGAGGCGAGAACCAGGAGCGAGAACATAAAACTATTTCGCTCTCCCTCATAGGCGTGCTGCTGACCATAGCCGCCGTAACTTCCGTTTCCATATTCTCCGCTGCCATATCCGCTGTAAGCTTCGTAGGCGTTGGAGTATTCTCTGTTGTTATGTCCCTCACTGCCAGGCTTGTTGACTTCGTCTAGCCCATGGTCGAAGAGCGATCCGAGGGCGAATCCTGCAAGGGCGCCAAGAGGTCCTGCGGTGATGAATCCCAGAAAACCTCCTATCCATTTTCCTGCTGCCATATATGCTGATTTTTCTGAATGATAATCAAGTTGAAAAAAGCCCCCGACTTCTGCCGTATGCTAAAAAAGAAGCATGCAACTTCGGAAGGGGGCAAGTGCTGACTATTTAGAGGTATCTTTTTTATTTCTCGAAATAGTAGAGGAACTGGGCAATACCAGAAAGTGCTGGCTTGCGCTGACCTTCTATCTCGATGGTAAACTTGATGCTGGTCTTGCAGATACCACGGAGATTCTGAATATCATGGAGTGTTGCCACGAGGCGAACACGTGAACCGGTGATGACCGGCTGACCGAAACGCATCTCATCCATACCATAGTTTACGAGCATCTTGATGTTGTTTACCTCGATGATCTGCTGCCAGAGATAAGGCAGTACAGAGAGGGTGAGGTAGCCGTGAGCGATGGTGCTGTGGTAAGGGCTTTCTACCTTGGCGCGCTCTACATCTACGTGAATCCACTGTGGGTCGAGGGTTGCGTCTGCAAACTTGTTGATACGGTCCTGGTCGATCTGCAACCAGTCTGATTCACCTAACTTCTCACCGAGGTGAGATGCAAAATCCTCATAGGAATTGATAACTAATTTTGCCATTTTTATCTTTGTCTTTTTATTGTTATTTGCGATATTTTTAAAGCTTTTGCCCTTTTAAGGGCGTTAGTCTCTTCGGAAGATATCCCGGGTATAGACTTTTTCCTTCACGTCATCGAGGCATTTATCGTATCTGTTGGCGATGATCGCCTGACTCTGCTTCTTGAAATCCTCCAGGTCGTTTACCACGCGGCTGCCGAAGAAGGTGGTTCCGCTCTTCAGCGTAGGTTCGTAGATGATAACCTGGGCGCCCTTCGCCTTGATGCGCTTCATCACGCCCTGGATGCTGCTCTGGCGGAAATTGTCGCTGTTGCTCTTCATCGTGAGGCGATACACTCCGATGGTGCAAGGCTTCTCTTCCTCCTCGCGGTAGTTGTTCTGGTTGGCGTAATCGTAGTAGCCTGCCATGTGAAGCACTCGGTCGGCGATGAAATCCTTGCGGGTGCGGTTGCTCTCTACGATGGCCTGGATCAGATTCTCGGGCACGTCGGCATAGTTTGCCAGCAGCTGCTTGGTATCCTTCGGCAGACAGTAGCCGCCATATCCGAACGATGGATTGTTGTAGAAGGTGCCGATGCGAGGGTCCAGTCCCACACCCGATATGATGGCCTGGGTGTCGAGTCCCTTCATCTCGGCGTATGTATCCAGCTCGTTGAAGTAGCTTACCCGGAGCGCCAGGTAGGTGTTGGCGAAAAGTTTCACCGCCTCTGCCTCTGTGAGCCCCATGAAGAGGGTGTCGATGTTCTCCTTGATGGCTCCCTCCTGCAGGAGTTCTGCGAAGAGATGCGCCGCCTGGTCGAGCCGCTCATCTCCTGCCGGTCTGCCCACGATGATGCGGCTAGGGTAGAGATTGTCGTAGAGCGCCTTGCTCTCGCGCAGGAATTCCGGGGCGAAGATGATGTTCTCGCTGTCCATCTTCCGGCGTATGTTCTCGGTGTAGCCCACTGGGATGGTGCTCTTGATGACCATGATGGCATCTGGGTTCACCTCCTTGACCAGCTGGATGACCTCTTCTACATGCGATGTGTCGAAGTAGTTCTTCACGGGGTCGTAGTTGGTTGGCGTGGCGATTACCACGAAGTCAGCGTCCTTGTAGGCTTCGGCTGCATCGGTGGTAGCCCTGAGGTTGAGCTTTTTCTCTGCCAGGTATTTCTCGATGTATTCGTCCTGGATAGGTGAGCGGCGGTGGTTGATGAGTTCCACCTTTTCGGGAACCACATCCACTGCCACCACCTCGTGATGCTGGCTCAGCAGCGTGGCGATGCTCAATCCTACATAGCCTGTTCCGGCTACGGCTATCTTTATATTTTCTTTTGCCATTACCTTTTTTATATTTAAATTGCTGCAAAGGTAATAATAAATAGGTAGAATGCAAAATGTTGCGCCGATTTTTATTAAAAAATAACTGAAATGGTGGCAGAAAAAGCCCTTCAAAATTTGCGTATTTCTGAGCATCTGTACGATTGGCCGGAAATACGCAAATTTTGGAGGGGGATAAATGGGGTGTTTTGGGGGTGATGATGGAGAAATGGGAGAGGATCCGACTGCCTGCCTTTCTGCCTGGCTTTTCTATATTGTCAACAAATCAGAATAGTCGGGAATCTCTTCTAGGAATAAATATTTTTTATCGTCGTAATCCATCCGGCAGATATAGTGCTCCAGTCCGTTGCTCACCACCAGGTAATCTACGTGGAGCAGGAGATTATATACCGAAATCTGATCGAACACCTTCTGCGTGATTGGGATATGCGGCGCCTTGTATTCGATAATCATCCTGGGGCGGAGTTCGCGGCTGTAGAGCACGCTGTCGGCACGCAGCACCTTGTCGCCGCATTTCAGCTGAATCTCGTTGGCGAGCAGCGGGGCAGGGTAGCCCTTGTGCTCGATGAGATAGTGTACGAAGTGCTGGCGCACCCATTCTTCGGGCGTGATGGCTACGTATTTCCTGCGCAGCACATCCAGTATCTTGGGCTGCTGTTTCGTGCCCGAAACCTTCATTTCGAAGGTTGGTAAGTTCAAGCGAATCATTTTTTATACCTTATTATATATATAGTTCGATTTATTTTTGTACCTTTGCAAATGGATTACAGGCTGGATTCTCTGTGCAGACAGATGAATGGCAGGCTGGAATCACAGTGCAAAGATACAAAAAATAAATCAATGGCAGAAAAGAAAAATGCAATAAGTTACGAGTCGATCATGAAAGATCTCAAGGCTCGGAAGTTTGCGCCCGTGTATGTTCTGATGGGCGACGAACCTTTCTATATAGACAAGATCTGCGATTATATCGCCGAAAATGTGCTCCAGCCGGAAGAGCGGGACTTCAACCAGACCGTGCTTTTCGGGGCAGATACTACGGCGGTGCAGGTGGTGGATCAGTGTAAGGGATATCCGATGATGGCGGAATTCAGAGTGGTGATTGTAAAAGAAGCACAGAATCTGAAGAGTCTGGATGCCCTGGAAAAGTATCTCGAGAAACCGGTGAAATCCACCATCCTCGTCATCTGCAACAAAAACGGCAGTATCGACCGCAGAAAGAAGTTCATCCCGAGAGCCGAACAGGTGGGAGTGGTGTTCGAGAGCAAGAAGCTCTACGACCGTCAGCTTCCGGGGTTCATCGAAACCTATCTCAAGGCTCGCAAGGCAACCATCGAACCGAAGGCGGTGCAGATGGTGGCGGACCATATCGGAGCCGATCTTCATCGCCTCACCTCCGAACTCGACAAGCTGCTCATCTCTCTTCCTGACTCCGACCGACGGGTGACTCCGGATGTGGTGGAACGTGAAATAGGAGTGAGCAAGGACTTCAATGCTTTCGAACTTCGCAGCGCTATCATCCAGCGTGATGTTTTCAAGGCAAATCAGATAATAAACTATTTTGACAGCAACCCGAAGTCGGGTTCGCTCTATGCGCTCCTCCCGTTGCTCTTCAGTTATTTCCAGAATCTGATGATAGCCTATTATGCTCCGAATAAGCAGAACGAAAATGAGCTTGCAAAATTCCTGGATTTGCGCGGAACCTGGGCGGTGCGCGATTATACGATGGGAATGAGAAACTATTCCGGAGTGAAAGTGATGCAGATAATCGAGAAGCTGAAAGAGGTGGATGCGAAGAGCAAGGGCATCGATAATCCGTTTACTTCGGCAGGCGAATTGATGAGAGAACTCATCTTTTTCATCCTCCATTAGGCTGCTTTCCGGCTCCAAAAATCCGTCGATGGGCGAGGGTGGGAGAGAGGTCAATTTTTACTCCTCCTTCGTCTTGTCGGAGAAATGAAATGATCTGGAATCGGGGAGGGCGTTTAGCTTCCTGAAAGTGGTGAAAATAGCGTTCGTTATCGGGAAAACGGGCGCTATTTTTTTTGTTTTTCTCGTGGGGAATCTCTCGTTTGGATGGATTTCTCATCTAGATGGTCATTTTTCAGTTTTCGCTGAAATCGTAGTTAACTATAATGAATATCAGCTAGTTAACGAAAATAACCTCCTTCAATACTCGCATTTTTGAGCAAAACCCGACCAACGGGCTTGAAAACGCTCAAAATGGAAAAAATTGCCATCCTCAGACCCTCTTTTTTTAGTGTTTGCATTTATTAAGGTTTATGTTTCTGTAGTTTAGTGATGTAAATGTGTATTTTGTAAATCACTCTTTATGTTTATGAATCTAAACTAAAGAAAACTAAATCGGAGAAAAAAGAGGGCGAATTTACAAACATAAATGTAAATCGGGCGGTTTTGAAATATGAATGTATAAATATACAATCGAATTATTGAAACGAAAACGTATTGAAACCCAGTGATTTATAGATTTCTGTTGTTTTGAGTAAGGTTGCGATTTTGCATTTGTCACAAGAAAGATGCATAAAAGTGGCTGAAATGCCTATTTGTATGGAATAAAGGCTTTGAAACTCAGTGAAATAAGAGTTTTAAGTAAAGCATATCATTGTAAAAGCTTTAGATTACTAAAGTTAGATTTGTAAATCTAAACCATAAAACTAAGAAAGTAAAGATTGGAAGTTTAAATTTGCAAATACAAACCTAAAGTTTAAAAAACAAAATTTTTCCCGAAAAGTTTGGTAAAACCAAATTTTTGCTTTATCTTTGTAAAATCTAAGAAAAATGGACCAAAAACGGGCCTGTTCGGAAATAAAACATCGTAAAAAATCAAATTCAGACATAGTGATGAAAGACAGAATCAGACAGATCATGGAGGACCAACACCTCAACCAACAGAACTTCGCACAGCTCATCGGAAAGTCCACGGCGACCCTGAGCAGCATCTTCAATGATCGCACAAAACCATCGCTCGACATCGTGGATGCAATCAAGAAAAAGTTGCCTCAGGTGAACCTTGAGTGGTTGCTTTATGGTACTCCTCCTATGTATATTAATAAGGTGGAAGGTGCCCAGGCGGGGGCTTCAGCCAGAGGTGGAAACGGAGCGGACGAGGATTCGCTCGATATGTATGGAGACGCTGTAGGTGTGGCTGGTACAGGCGCTTCGGCAGCAGGCATGGGCGGAAGCCATGGGGGCATGGGTGGCGCTGGCGGCGTGGTGGAGCCTACCCTGGATTTCGGGGGCAGCGAGGGATCCGACTCCCCTACTTCTCCATCGCTCTTTGACCAGCCTCAAACACACGGTGTAAAAAGGACACCTAAAAATATCGCCAATGCTGCGGTTAAATATGTGGACAAACCGCAGCGTAAGATTACCGAGATCCGCATCTTCTACGATGACCAGACCTGGGAGACTTTCGTTCCGAAGAAATAGGCCGGTGCTCTGCTGTCGGGAATAAAGTAGGAATAAAGAAGGAATAAAGTAAGAGGGGGAGCTGAAAAAATCGCCCTTTCTCTTTGTGAAGTTCGATTTTTGTTGTACCTTTGCACTGCCTATATATAAATAGGTATAACAACAAGCATTAACAACAAGCATTAAAATAGCAATAAGATGAAAAAATATGTTCTAGACCTTAAGGTGGTTTCTGTAGAAGCACTCAGCGATAAGCACGTATTGATTAAGCTTACCGACGAGAAGCCTCTGCCGGAAATCCTGCCTGGACAATTCGTAGAAGTAAAGGTAGAGCATTCGCCTGCCACCATGCTTCGCCGTCCTATCTCCATCAATTTCGTGGATAGAGAAACCAACCAGCTCTGGCTGCTCGTTGCCATGGTGGGCGACGGAACCCGCCAGCTCGGAAAGCTTCAGGCTGGCGATACGCTCAACTGTATGCTGCCTCTGGGCAATGGTTTCACCATGCCTACAGAGAAGAGTCAGAAGTATCTCCTCGTGGGTGGTGGCGTAGGTGTGGCTCCGCTGCTCTACTTCGGAAAACTCATCAAGGAGTTTGGTGCAGATGTAACCTTCCTGCTGGGTGCCCGCAAGGCTTCCGACCTGCTGGAGCTGGATGAGTTTGCCAAGATAGGAAAGGTATGCATCACTACCGAGGATGGCTCTGCCGGCGAGGTGGGTTTCGTAACCAATCACTCTGTGTTGGAGAACGAGCAGTTTGACATGATCTCTACCTGCGGTCCGAAGCCGATGATGGTGAGCGTGGCTCGCTTTGCCAAGAAGGCTGGTGTGGAGTGCGAGGTTTCCCTGGAGAACAAGATGGCGTGCGGCGTAGGTGCCTGCCTCTGCTGCGTGGAGAAGACCACCGAGGGTCATAAGTGCGTTTGCAAGGATGGTCCGGTCATCAACATCAAGCAGCTCACCTGGGATATCTAAACCAGATGCTTCTGGTAGATAATTGTAATAGAATATTATTTGATTAAGAAAGATTATGGCTGATTTAAGTGTAAATATAAAGGATTTGAAGCTGAAGAATCCAGTGATGACTGCATCGGGAACTTTCGGCTACGGATTGGAGTTTGCTGATTTCGTTCCGCTGGAGGAAATCGGAGGTATCATCGTAAAGGGTACTACCCTGGAACCACGCGAGGGAAATGACTATCCACGCATGGCTGAAACTCCACAGGGAATGCTCAACTGCGTGGGCCTCCAGAACAAGGGTGTGGAGTACTTCTGCGAGCACATCTATCCTCAGATCAAGGACATCGATACCAATATGATTGTAAACGTGAGCGGACACTCGCCTGAGAGCTATGCGGAGTGTGCTGCACGCGTGAATGAGCTGGATAAGATTCCTGCCATCGAGCTGAATATTTCCTGCCCTAACGTAAAGGATGGCGGTATGGCTTTCGGCGTTACCTGCGAGGGTGCTGCAAGCGTGGTGAAGGCGGTGCGCAAGGTGTATGACAAGACCTTGATCGTGAAGCTTTCGCCTAACGTAACCAGTATTGCCGACATCGCGCGTGCGGTAGAGGCTGAGGGTGCCGACTCTGTTTCGCTCATCAACACATTGATGGGTATGGCGGTGGATATCGAGAAGCGCCAGCCGCTGCTGAGCATCCGTACAGGCGGTTTGAGCGGTCCTTGCGTCAAGCCGGTGGCATTGCGTATGGTTTACGATGTGGCTCATGCCGTGAAGATTCCGGTAGTAGGACTGGGCGGTATCCAGAATGCCAAGGATGCCATCGAGTTTATGATGTGCGGTGCTACTGCCATCGAAATCGGAACTGCCAACTTCATCGATCCTGCCGTAACCAAGAAGGTGAAGGATGGTATGAACGAGTGGCTTGATGCTCACGGCTGCAAGTCGGTGACTGAAATTATCGGTGCCATCAAGTAAATGCTGGTCGCCAACAGATCAATTACACATTATTATATATAACAGACTGAACTATCGCATGTGGTTCAAGAACGGGCTGAAGGCCCAAAAGCTCCTAGCCCAGGGCATCGCCCTGGGTAATTACGGACACAAGCTTGTCGCCCTGTAAGGGCAGAAGCTTTAAAATACTGGGCAATATGCGAAGCTTAAATAGAATAGGTATGATGGATTTGAATGATATGAATCCCGTTCTGCTCGTAGCAGCTCTTACGCAGCAGATAGCGGAGCAGGAGAAGCGCGCAGCGGCTTGCAGCGAGGATGCTGAGAACAAGGCAGCGCTGAGCAAGAACCTGCTGAGACGAGGCAATCTGCTGATGCAGATGGGCGATAAGGAGGGAGCCGGAAAGGATATGCAGAGATACCTGCAGCTGAATCCCGAGAAGATAGAGGAGCTTACCGGAGAGTTTAAGGCTGAAGGAAGAGAACATTGCCGATAAAAGGTGAACATTGCCGCTAATTGTCTGAGCATGCCGGTAAATGTTCTTTCGAAATGATACGAATGCTGATAAAAATCTGCCAGTTTAGGGCTTTTTCTGATAAAAATCTGCTGAAAATCTGCTAAAAAGCAGAAAATATAAGGAAAATAAAGAAAAAACTGACAATTTGTTTGGTGGTATCAAAGAAAAGTGTTACTTTTGCAAACGAGTTGAGACTTTCATCGGTTGATGCTCCATCTGAGCTACTTCATTCTGAAGACTGATGGCTCGAAGCAATAAGTGAATAACAAATAAAAGAATAAGAAAATGGAAAAGTTGAACGCTTACTTTTTTAGCTATTACTTTTACTTTGCAAGCAATTGTAAAGCGGGAAGTTGCGTATATATTTCAACTTAGGATATAAGATTCTTGAAATCATCGAAACGGTCCCGCTCTATTGTGAGCAGGACCGTTTTTCGTAAGACTCGAATCCGTTTTCCATAAACGTTTTCCGAAATAATCCGTTTCAAAAAACGTTTTCCGAAAATCCGTTTTCCAAAATCAGGAGATAATGTAAAAAAGAGAGTGAAACAATGAAGAGAATTGCAATACAAGGAGAGTTGGGATCCTTCCACGACATTACCGCCCACGAGTATTTCCAGGGCGAGCAGATAGAGTTAATCTGTTGCGCTACCTTCGAGGAGGTGTTTGAGAACATCAAGCGAGATCCTACCATCATCGGCATCTGCGCCATCGAGAACACCATCGCCGGCAGTCTGCTCCACAACTACGAGCTGCTCCGGGAGAGCGGAACCACCGTGGTGGGAGAGCACAAGCTCCACATCGAGCACAGCATCTGCTGCCTGCCTTCCGACGACTGGAGCACCCTGCAAGAGGTTCACTCTCATCCTGTGGCGCTGATGCAGTGTGGCAAGTTCCTCGCCAACCATCCTGATCTCAAGGCGGTGGAGGCTGAGGATACCGCAGGTTCTGCCGCATTCATCGCCCAGCACCAGGTTCACGGATGGGCAGCCATCTGTTCTGCCTACGCTGCCAGGATGTATGGCATGAAGGTATTGCAGGAGGGAATCCACGACAATCCGCACAACTACACCCGATTCCTCGTGGTCTGCAATCCGCAGAAGGCCGCTCTTCTCCGACCTATCGAAAAGGCCAACAAGGCGAGCATCGTCTTCAGCCTTTCACACGACAAGGGTTCGCTCTCCAAGGTGCTCACCATCCTGAGCTTCTACGACATCAATCTCACCAAGATCCAGTCGCTGCCAAGCATCGGTCATGAATGGGAATATCTCTTCTACGTGGATCTCACCTTCGATAATCTGACCCGCTATCGCCAGAGCATCGATGCCATCACACCACTCGTGAAGAAACTCACGGTGCTGGGAGAATATGAGGAAAAAGAATAGTAACATTTCAAAATAAAAGAGAATAAAAATGATACAACCAGCCAATAGAGTAACAGAAATACAGGAATACTACTTCAGCCGTAAGCTGAAGGAAGTGGCTAAGCTTAATGCCGAGGGACAGGACATCATCAGCCTCGCCATCGGAAGTCCAGACATGCCGCCTTCTAAGCAGACCATCGATACGCTCTGCGAGGTAGCCCATAACCCTGCTGCACACGGATATCAGCCTACGGTGGGCATCCCGGAGTTGCGCAAGGCGATGGCTGGTTATTACAAGAGATGGTATGACGTGGATCTTGACTGGGCTACGGAAATCCAGCCACTCATTGGTAGCAAGGAGGGAATCCTGCACGTTACGCTCGCCTTCTGCAACCCTGGCGACGAGGTGCTCATCCCAAACCCGGGCTATCCTACCTATACTGCCATCAACAAGATTCTCGGCACCAAGATTACCTATTACGACCTGCGCGAGGACAACGAATGGCAGCCAGACTTCGAGGCGCTGGAGAAGATGGACCTCAGCCACGTGAAGCTGATGTGGACCAACTATCCGAACATGCCGACCGGAGGCGTGGCAAAGATGGAGACCTACGAGCGACTCGTGAAGTTTGCCAAGGACCACAACATCGTAGTGGTGAACGACAATCCTTATTCGCTCATCCTCAATGAGCATCCGCTGAGCATCATGCAGGTGCCGGGCGCCAAGGACTGCTGCATCGAATTCAATTCGCTCAGCAAGAGCCACAACATGCCGGGATGGCGTGTGGCTATGATTTCGAGCAACAAGCTGTTTATCTCCTGGATCCTGAAGGTGAAGAGCAACATCGACAACGGATGCTTCCGCGGAATCCAGCTCGCTGCTGCCGAGGCCATGCTCAACAATACCGACGAGTGGCACCGTGAGAACAACATCACCAATTATCGCCGCCGTCGCGACATCGCCGAGCAGATCATGCAGGTATTGGACTGCAAGTTTGATCCTAACCAGGTGGGCATGTTCCTCTGGGGCAAGATTCCGGAGAAATACGCCGATGTAGAAGACCTCACAGAGAAGATTCTCCACGAGGCGCGCGTATTCATCACCCCTGGATTCATCTTCGGAAGCAACGGCAAGCGCTACATCCGCATCAGCCTTTGTGCCAAGGATGAGAAGATGAAGGAGGCGCTGGAAAGAATCAGAAAAGTCTTTGGAAAGTAAAAAAATAAAAAATTAAAATATACGACTATGGAATTAGAATTAGAACCATTGAATCTCCCTAGTGATCAGGAACGCCCTATCGTCATTGCAGGCCCATGCTCTGCAGAGACTGAAGAGCAAGTTATGACTACCGCCAAGCAGCTGGCTGCTAAAGGCTGCCACATGTTCCGCGCTGGTGTATGGAAGCCACGTACCAAACCAGGAGGCTTCGAGGGAAATGGTGAGATTGCCTTGCCTTGGATGAAGCAGGTGAAGGAGGAGACCGGTATGCTCACTGCTACCGAGGTGGCTACTCCTGAGCACGTGGAGCTCGCCTTGAAATATGGAATCGATGTTCTGTGGGTGGGAGCCCGTACTTCTGCCAATCCATTCGCCATGCAGGCACTGGCAGACAGCCTTCAGGGCGTGGATGTTCCGGTGTTGGTGAAGAATCCGGTGAATCCGGATCTTGAGCTTTGGATCGGTGCGCTCCAGCGTATCAACCAGGCTGGCATCAAGCGACTCGGTGCCATCCATCGCGGTTTCTCCAGCTTCGACAAGAAGATCTACCGCAATCTTCCTATGTGGCAGATTCCTATCGAGCTGCACCGCCGCATTCCTCAGTTGCCTATCATCTGCGACCCTAGCCACATCGGCGGTCGCCGCGACCTCATCGCCCCTCTCTGCCAGCAGGCTATGGACCTGGGCTTTGATGGTCTGATCGTAGAGAGCCACTGCTCTCCTGATGATGCATGGAGCGATGCCAAGCAGCAGGTTACTCCAGATATCCTGGATTACATCCTGAGCCTCCTCGTAGTTCGTGATGAGCATTATTCTACAGAGGGTCTGCATCAGCTGCGTGGTCAGATTGATGAGTGCGACAACCAGTTGATGGATCTTCTTGCCAAGCGTATGCGTGTATGCCGCGAAATCGGTACCTACAAGAAGGAGCACAATATGACTATCGTACAGACCAACCGCTACAACGAGATTCTCGAGAAGCGTGGTGCCCAGGCTTCGCTCTGCGGAATGAGCCCAGAGTTTGCTGCCCAGATCTTTGAGCATATCCACGAGGAGAGTGTTCGCCAGCAGTTGGAAATTCTGAATCAGAAATAAATTAAGTGAAGAGTAGAGGACGAAAGACTTCGGCCTTCACTCTTCATTCTTCACATTATAAAGAAATGAGAATTTTGATAATGGGAGCAGGAAAGATGGGAAGCTTTTTCATCGACCTGCTCAGCTTCGACCACGAGGTGGCTGTGTATGAAAAGGATGCCAAGCGACTGCGCTTCACCTATAACTGCTACCGTTTCACCAAGATGGAGGAGGTGGAGATGTTCCGCCCGGAACTCGTCATCAATGCCGTAACCGTGAAATACACCATCCCGGCATTCGAGGAGTTGCTGCCACATCTCTCTAAAGACTGTATCATCAGCGACATTGCGTCGGTGAAGACAGGATTGCAGGAGTTTTACGACAAGAGCGGCTTCCGATACGTGAGCACCCACCCGATGTTCGGTCCTACATTTGCCAACCTGAACCAGCTCTCCGAGGAGAATGCGGTCATCATCAAGGAGGGCGACTATATGGGTAAGATTTTCTTCAAGGATCTCTATCAGAAGCTCGGACTGAGTCTGCATGAGTACACCTTTGATGAGCACGACCAGACGGTGGCTTACTCGCTGAGTATTCCGTTTGTCAGCACTTTTGCCTTTGCGGCGGTGATGAAGCATCAGGATGCTCCTGGTACCACCTTCAAGCGCCACATGCAGATAGCCAAGGGCGTATTGAACGAGGATGACTATCTCTTGCAGGAAATCCTCTTCAACCCATATACATCTGGACAGGTGGCTCAGATTCGCGAAGAGCTGGCTGAACTCATCGATATCATCGACCATAAGGATGCCAAGCGTATGAAACTCTTCCTCACCAGAATCAGAAATCATGTGAAGGAAGACATCGAAATCAAGCAGCAGAAATAGGAAAAAACAGAAGACAAAGAAGAGTAGTAGATTATGAGTGAACAGATTGATCAACAGAATAACACAGCTGAACAGCCTAGCATGTTTCAGGTGGTAAACGAGGGATTCTCTACCCGAGAGGCGATTGAGGAAGCCAAGAGATGTCTGCATTGCAAGATTCCGCAGTGTAAGAAGGGATGCCCTATTGAAAACGATATACCGGATTTCGTACACGAACTGTCGATGGGTAACATGGGTGCTGCGATGAGCATCATCAATGCCAAGAGCAATCTGCCGGCTATCTGTGGACGCGTGTGTCCACACGAGAAGCAGTGCCAGGGACATTGTGTGCTCGGCAAGAAGGGAAAACCTGTACAGATTGGAAAATTGGAGCAGTTTATCGCTGACTTCGATACCAAGATGAATCTCTCCCGTGAGCTCCTGCCACAGAAAACCCGTGGTAGAGTGGCTGTAATCGGCTCGGGTCCTGCAGGACTTACCGTAGCCGGTGATTTGGCAAGACAGGGATTCAATGTAACGATTTTTGAAGGACAGGCTGAACCGGGTGGCGTACTGATGTACGGTATTCCGGAGTATCGCTTGCCAAAGACTGTGGTGCGCGATGAGGTGAGCAAGATTGCTGCCTTGGGCGTGCAGTTTATCACCAACTGTATGGTGGGCGAAAACAATGTCACCATCGACAGCCTCTTCCGTGCTGGTTATGATGCCATCTTCATGGGTACCGGTACCAACGTTCCTCAGAATATGGACTCTACACCGGGCAGCAAGCTCCATGGTGTAAGCCAGAGTACCTACTTCCTGCATAATGTAAATGCCTATAACGAAGGTGCCTTGACCCGCGATATGGTTCCTTTGCGCGATGGCGAGAAGGTAGGTGTAATCGGTGGTGGAAATGTGGCGATGGATGCTGCCCGAACTGCCATCCGTCTGGGTGCTGACGTTACCGTATTGTACAGAAAGACCCAGGAGGAAATGCCTGCCATCAAGAGCGAATACGAGGATGCTGTAAAGGAAGGTGTGAAGTTTGAATGGAAAACTACCGTAGAAGCCTTCCTGAAGGGAAAGAATGGCAGACTGGGAAGCTGCGTGCTGAATACGCCTGAAGGCGAAAGGGTAGAGAAATTTGATAGAATCTATCTCGCTATCGGTTCGCGCCCTGCCAACCGTATCGTTTCTACTACTGCCGGAATCGAGGTGGATGAGAAGGGATATGTAAAGGTGGTAGATCGTCCTTTCGGAATGACTACCCGCCGTGGCGTATTCGCTGGTGGTGATGTGGTGCATCGCCCTCAGACCGTAGTGTTGGCGATGAAGGCTGCCAAGGAGGTGGCTCAGGGTATCGCACAGTATGTGGATGCCATCAAGCTCCTGGAAGAAGCCAAGCGTATCGAAAAAGAAAGTACCTGTTCGTAGAGGTTAATATCTGCTTAATCTGGTTAATATCTATTGCAATATTTTGCGGAATGAAGGATTCTTGTTATTTTTGCCTACAAAAAAAGCAAAGATTATGAAGAAAATTATATTTTTGATGATAACCCTGCTGTCGGTGGCTTCCATGGTCTATGCGCAGAAAACATGCGTCATCGCATCTGCCGAGGATCATGTGCCTATCAGGGAAGCCCTCATTCATACGAACAATAACCATTGGGCGCGTACCGACTATCGGGGTTACTGGAACATGCGCTACCAGTTTGATTCTGCTACCGTATCCAAACCGGGCTATATCAAGGCAACCATCCGCTATCAGGAGTTGCCTGATACCGTTTTTCTCCTTCCCGAAGCCAAACAGATTGGCGAAGTGACCGTTTGGGGCAAGAACCAGGAAAACGCAGGCAAGGTGAAGAGCCAGGCCTGCCAGGAAGCTATAGAGGCAGGAAGAAATGCCGCACTGGGACATACCCGTGTGGTAGGCTTCGACCTGGGCAATATGATGGACAGCCAGGGGCGTCGCGATCAGAAACATCTCAGGGAGGCCAGGAAAGTGTTCTCGAAGATGGAAAACAAGGATCCGCTCATCAATGCCTACGAAAAAGCTACGGGCAAGAAGTATGAACTGAAAAATCCTATCAATCTGAGCGCTAACAAGAAAGAAACATTGGAAAGGCAGGATGAGACCAGGCAGGAATCATCAGAGAAAACGCTTCCAAATGTTCAAAATGAAGCAAAAAAGCAAGAAAATGAAAAATAATCGAGATTGAGTTGGCTTTCTCGGAAAAAGTTCGTAACTTTGTGCCCGAAATAAAAAAGTACAATTAAGAACATGTTTGAAAATTTAAGTGATAGACTAGAAAGATCTTTCAAGATACTGAAAGGTGAGGGTAAAATTACCGAAATCAACGTGGCTGAGACCATGAAGGATGTACGCCGTGCACTCCTCGATGCCGACGTTAACTATAAAGTTGCCAAGGAATTCACCAACAAGGTGAAGGAAAAAGCACTCGGCATGAATGTTTTGACAGCCGTGAAGCCAGGCCAGCTGATGGTGAAGTTGGTTCACGACGAGCTCGCTGAGCTGATGGGAGGCGAGGAAGCTCCATTGCATTTGGAAAGTCGCCCTGCTGTAATCCTGATGAGTGGTTTGCAGGGTTCTGGTAAGACTACCTTCAGCGGTAAGCTTGCCAATATGCTCAAGAACAAGAAAGGTAAGAAGCCTTTGCTCGTGGCTTGCGACGTATATCGTCCTGCTGCTATCCAGCAGCTCCATGTAGTAGGCGAACAGGTGGGTGTGCCTGTATATAGTGAGCCTGATAACAAGGATGTACTCAGCATCGCTGACCACGCTTTGCAGCAGGCTAAGACCAACGGCAACGATGTGGTCATCGTCGATACTGCCGGTCGATTGGCTGTGGATGAGCAGATGATGCAGGAAATCAGCAACCTCAAGAATCATCTCAACCCGGATGAGACACTCTTCGTAGTTGACTCAATGACGGGTCAGGATGCTGTAAATACAGCCAAGGAGTTCAACGACCGCCTCGATTTCAATGGTGTAGTTCTCACCAAGCTCGATGGTGATACCCGTGGTGGTGCTGCCCTCAGTATCCGCACCGTGGTTACCAAGCCTATCAAGTTTATCGGTACCGGCGAGAAGATGGAGGCTATCGATGTGTTCCATCCTGCTCGAATGGCAGACCGTATCCTCGGAATGGGTGACGTGGTTTCGCTGGTAGAGCGCGCACAGGAGCAGTTTGACCTGGAGGAGGCTAAGAAGTTGGAGAAGAAGATTCGCAAGAACCAGTTCGATTTCAATGACTTCTACAATCAGATTCAGCAGATCAAGAAGATGGGTAACATCAAGGATCTGGCTGCGATGATTCCGGGTGTAGGCAAGGCTATCCGTGATGTTGATATCCCAGAGGATGCCTTCAAGGGTATCGAGGCTATCATCCAGAGTATGACTCCTAAGGAGCGTACCAATCCATCTATCCTCAATACATCTCGACGCCAGCGTATCGCCAAGGGTTCTGGTACCAATATCCAGGAGGTAAATAAGCTCATCAAGCAGTTTGAACAGACACGCAAGATGATGCAGATGATGACTGGCAACAAGATGGCGCAGATGATGGGCCGTATGAAGGGTATGCCAGGTATGCCTAAGATGCCAGGTATGTAATTCTGAAGCAGAGAGCCAAGACTCTAAGCTTATCAATGTAAAATTCTAAAAACTGAAAAGTAAGATGCAGCTAATAGACGGAAAGGCGACAGCAGCCGCCATTAAGGAACAGATTGCCCAGGAGGTGGCTCAGATTGTTGCCGCCGGAGGCAAGCAGCCACATCTGGTGGCTGTGCTAGTGGGCCACGATGGTGGCAGCGAAACCTATGTGAAGAACAAGGTTCTGGCATGCGAAAAGTGCGGATTCAAATCTACGCTGATCCGTTTTGAGGAGGATGTTACTGAGGAGGAGCTTCTGCAGTGTGTAGATAAGCTCAACAAGGATGCTGACGTGGATGGTTTCATCGTGCAGTTGCCTTTGCCGAAGCACATCGACGAGCAGAAGATTACCATGGCGATAGACTATCGCAAGGATGTGGATGGCTTCCATCCCGTGAATGTGGGTAGAATGTCGCTGGGTATGCCTAGTTTCATCTCGGCTACTCCGCTTGGAATCCTCACCCTGCTGCAGCATTATCAGATAGAAACCAGCGGTAAGAAGTGTGTTATCCTGGGCAGAAGCAACATCGTGGGCAAGCCTATGGCCCAGCTGATGATGCTGAAGCAGTATGGAGATGCTACGGTTACCGTGTGCCACTCGCACTCCAAAAATCTGAAGGAGGAGTGCCGGGAGGCGGATATTATCATTGCGGCTATCGGTAAGCCTGATTTCGTAACAGCCGATATGGTTAAACCGGGAGCTGTTGTCATCGACGTGGGTACGACTCGTGTACCTGACGCCACCAGAAAAAGCGGATTCCGCCTGAATGGTGACGTGAAGTTCGATGAAGTGGCTGAAAAGTGTTCTTTCATCACTCCAGTACCGGGCGGAGTGGGTCCGATGACCATCTGCTCGCTGATGAAGAATACGCTTGCCGCAGGAAAAAAAGAAATATATTATTAGGTCTCTCTAACCCATTAGGGAGTTTATTAGGTTTAGTTGTTAGGTTGGGGGGCAGGTTGCTGTGAAGCATTCTACCCCTTTTTTATTAACTTTATACGATTTTTAAGTCGTATCATCGTATATATATATTAATGTAATACAATTGAGAATCTAAAAACAAACAAAAAATAAATAAGAAGTAATATGATGAAACCAAAGTATCTACTCTTCTCGGCTGCCCTGTTGGCTATGACCCAAGCTGTGGCGCTGACTCCTGTCAAAAAGCAGACTCAAATGCCAGCTGCCAAGAAACAAGTTAATAAGGCGACTTTGTCTGTTGCAGATAAGGATGCACCTGCCTATACCATAGTGGGCAAGGATTCTATCTGTCAGATTTTCGTCTATTCGCCAGCTCCCAACCAGGGACTGCATCTTGCTTATCTTACAGACGATGAAAGATGGGTGGATGTAGGTCAGCTCTGTGCCTCTGACTTCGGACCTTGGGGCAGTGAGAAAAAGATGTATCGCCCATTTGTTCTCAAGGCAAATGATGGTACCTGGCGGGCTCTTTGGAGTGTAAATAAGACCTCACCACAGTTTGCTGTGGCTTATTCTGAAGATCTCGTAACCTGGCGACCACAGGATTATCCTATCATGAAGGAGAAGAATATCAGTGATGTGGCTGCCTATCAGATGGAAGATGGAACCTTCGACCTTTATCTGAAGACGGAGAAAGGTAAAAGATACGTTCATGCCGACAAGGATTTCCGTACCTTCCAGGAAGATTCGCTGGAAGCTTCTGCCGATGAAATCCTCTGGCAGCGCGATACGGCTACCATCAATGGTAAACTGATAGAGGGTAACGACTTCGAGATTCCGGCCATTCATCTGAACTATATCCGCGCCTGGCATAAGGCTCTGGCTGAGGAAGCAAAGGAAAACAGCCGGAAGCTGCCTAAGAATGAGGCTGATCTGAAGGCTTATATCGCTGACGTAGAGGAGAAAATCAAGAAAGAGCAAGGTGAGGAGGCTGTCCTTCAGCACGCTAAAATGGTAAAGGAGGCGGATGCAGCAGATGCTTTCACGGCAAAGCTTACTGTGAATCCGCAGAAGAGTCATCGCATCAGCGACAAGCTTATCGGCATCTTCTTCGAGGATATCAGCAGAGCTGCCGATGGCGGACTCTGTGCAGAACTCCTGCAGAATGGCGACTTCGAATACAATGGTGAGCGAAAAGGCTGGAATGCTGCAACTGCCTGGATGGGAATTGAGGCTTCATCTTCTTCAGCATCTTCTTCTGTATCATCATCCTCTTCTGCCATTATTTCTACAGAAAATGGGGTAAGCGTGAATAATCCGCATTATGCCATTCTCTCATCTACACCTATCTATAATATAGGATGGGAGGGAATCGTCATCAAGCGTGGTGCCGCTTACGAAGTGAGTCTGTATGCTCGTTGTATCGACGGCAAGAAAAAGCAGCTTACTGTAGCACTCGTAGATCAGGAAGGACTTCCGATAGCCCAGGCTAAGCTGAAGGTGCAGGGACTTGATTGGGCTGAATACAAAGCGCAGCTTGTCATCACAGACAAATATAAAGGTGAACTGGGCAAGGATACCCGTTTTGCCCTCTTGCCTAAGGGAGAGGAAAAGGTAGCCGTAGATATGGTGAGCCTGATGCCGCAGGATACCTACAAAGGTCATGGTCTGAGAAAGGATTTGGCTGAGACCATCGCTGAGCTGAAGCCTCGCTTCGTACGTTTTCCAGGTGGATGTATGCTCCACGGACAGGGACTCGGCAACATCTATCATTGGAAGGAGAGTATCGGTGAACTGAAAGACCGAAAACCGGCTCTCAATATCTGGAACTATCACCAGACCCGTAAGCTGGGATTCTTCGAGTATTTCCAGTGGTGTGAGGATATGGGCGCTGAGCCTCTGCCAGTATTGGCTGCTGGTGTACCTTGTCAGAATTCCCGGCCTAATGCACAGGGCATCTGCGGACAGCAGGGCGGAATCCCAATGGCAGAAATGCCAAAGTATGTGCAGGATGTTCTCGACCTGGTAGAGTGGGCGAATGGTGATCCTGCCACATCGAAGTGGGCAAAGATGAGAGCGGATGCTGGACATCCGGCTCCTTTCAATCTCAAGATGGTAGGTATCGGAAATGAAGATCTGATTTCCACCGATTTCGAACAGCGCTATCTGATGATCTGCAAGGCTCTCAAGGAGAAGCATCCGGAAATTGAAGTAGTAGGTACTGTAGGTCCATTCCATAGTCCATCTTCCGACTATATCGAGGGCTGGAAGATTGCAAAGGAGAATAAAAAATGGATTGATGCGGTAGATGAGCACTATTATGAGCAGCCAGGATGGTTTATCAATCATCAGGATTACTACGATCATTACGACCGTAAGGCTCCGAAGGTGTATCTGGGCGAGTATGCTGCAAATGGCAATAATGAATTAGACCGCGCTTTGGCAGAGGGTATTCATCTCTGTAATGTGGAGCGTAACGGAGATGTCGTGGAAATGACTTCTTATGCTCCTCTGCTCTGCAAGGATGGCTATCATAACTGGAACCCGGATATGATCTACTTCGATAATTCGGAGAAAATCCGACTCACCGAGAGTTACAAGATGCAGAAGATGTTTGGTCAGCATTCCGGTGATACTTATATTGTATCTAGCCTGAACCTTCCTGCAGCTCTCAAGAAGTACGTGGGCACCAGCGTGGTAAAGGATTCCAAGACCGGTAAAACCTGGCTCAAGGTGGTGAATGCCTTGCCTCGTACGTTGAAACTCCAGGTGGAAGCACAAGGAGCTAGTGCTGGTAACAAGCAGGTTGAGGTGAAGGCTCGTTCTGCCGAGGTATTTGAACTCTAATCTGTTTGTATAAGACATATATGGACCCTTATATTTTGCACAATTGGGCTGCTTTTGTGTAAGGGTTCTGATAAATTGTAAGCAATTTAGCTTATTTTCTAACAAAAATCCGCAAAAATTGAAAGTTTTTGCGGATTTTGTTGTTTGTTTCATAAATTCTCACTATCTTTGCAGTCAAAATTGTAAGAAGAAGGCTTGAGAGAGACCTTCTGGCAATAAAGAACAAGATAATATAAAGAGATAATAACGATATGAAACATCCATTAAGAAGTAGCGTCTGTACTGAAGGCAGAAGAATGGCAGGTGCCAGAGCACTCTGGGTAGCTGCAGGTATGAAACATGAGCAGTTTGGCAAACCTATCATTGCCATCGTGAACAGTTTCACACAGTTTGTTCCGGGTCATACTCATCTTCATGAAATCGGTCAGATTGTCAAGAAGGAAATTGAAGCTATGGGTTGCTATGCAGCTGAGTTCAATACCATCGCTGTTGACGACGGTATCGCTATGGGTCACGACGGAATGCTCTATTCGCTCCCAAGTCGCGATATTATTGCTGATTCTGTGGAATATATGGTGAATGCGCACAAGGCTGATGCTATGATCTGCATTTCCAACTGTGATAAGGTTACCCCAGGTATGCTGATGGCGTCTATGCGTCTGAATATTCCTACAGTGTTCTGTTCTGGTGGTCCGATGGAAGCCGGTCGCTGGAAAGGCGAGAATGCTGACTTGATTACCGCTATGATCAAGGGTGCTGATACCAGTGTCAGTGATGAGGAAATGAAGCAGATTGAACAGTGTGCTTGCCCGGGATGTGGTAGCTGCTCTGGTATGTTTACCGCTAACTCTATGAATTCTCTCACAGAGGCTATCGGTTTGAGTCTTCCTGGAAACGGAACCATTCTCGCTACCCACAAGAACCGCATCGAACTCTTCAAGGCTGCGGCTCGTCAGGTTGTAAAGAATGCCTACGCTTATTATGAGGATGGCGATGAGAGCGTATTGCCACGTAGCATTGCTACCCGTGATGCCTTCCTCAATGCCATGACTCTCGATATTGCAATGGGTGGTAGTACCAATACTGTTCTCCATCTCTTGGCTGTAGCTCAGGAAGCAGGTGCCGATTTCAAGATGGAAGATATCGATCAGCTCAGTCGCAAGGTTCCTTGCCTCTGCAAGTTGTCTCCTAATACTCAGAAGTATAGCGTTCAGGAATGTAACCGTGCCGGTGGTATCCTGGGTATCCTGAATGAACTTAATAAGGGTGGCCTTGTCAATGGTGCTGTGAAGCGTGTGGATGGCAAGACTCTCGATGAGCAGATGAAGAAATACGATATCACAGGTGCCGAGATTGATCCTGAGGCTGACCGCATCTATCATTCTGCTCCTGGCAGAAAATTCTCCACTCAGATGGGTAGTCAAGATGCACAGTGGGAGAGTCTTGATACAGATAGAGAGAATGGCTGTATCCGTGATCTCGAACATGCTTATACCAAGGATGGTGGTCTTGCAGTTCTCTTTGGTAATATCGCACAGAATGGTTGCGTAGTGAAGACCGCAGGTGTTGATCCTGTACTTTGGCATTTCGAGGGTCCTGCTGTATGCTTCGATTCTCAGGAAGATGCCTGCGAGGGTATCCTTGGTGGCAAGGTGAACTCTGGTGATTGTGTTGTCATCACACACGAGGGTCCTAAGGGTGGTCCTGGTATGCAGGAGATGCTGTATCCAACTTCATACATCAAGAGCCGTCACCTCGGTAAGGAGTGTGCCCTCATCACAGATGGTCGATTCTCAGGAGGTACATCTGGCTTGAGTATCGGTCACATTAGCCCAGAGGCTGCTGCTGGTGGTAACATCGGCAAAATCAAGGATGGCGATATCATCGTTATCGATATTCCTAGCCGCTCTATCAATGTGAAGCTTTCCGACGAGGAACTTGCTGCACGTCCACAGCAGCCGCTGAAGCGTAATCGTCAGGTTAGTAAGGCTTTGCGTGCATACGCACAGAGCGTAAGCTCTGCTGATAAGGGTGGTGTAAGAATCATTGACTAATCCTTTCCTGGTTTCCTAGGCAAGAAGGTTTGTCTTTGACAACAAAGAAAATAAAGTTTTTGAATTATTCAGAATAAGATATAGATAAATGGCAAAAGAAGTAATAACAGGAGCTGAAGCATTGATGCGCTCCCTGCATAACGAAGGGGTTAAGACCATCTTCGGTTACCCAGGTGGTAGCATCATGCCAGTGTTTGATGCGCTGTATGGTTACACGAGAGGAGAGAAGAAGATGTTCGATCACATCTTGGTTCGTCACGAGCAGGCTGCTGCTCACGCTGCACAGGGCTACGCCCGAGTCAGCGGCGAAGTGGGTGTTACTCTCGTTACTAGTGGTCCTGGAGCAACTAATACGCTCACCGGTATTGCGGATGCCATGATGGATTCTACACCTATCGTGGTCATCGCCGGACAGGTGGGTGTGGGCGCTTTGGGTACTGATGCCTTCCAGGAAGTTGACCTGGTGGGCGTTACCCAGCCTATCTCTAAGTGGTCTTATCAGATTCGCCGTCCTGAGGATGTGGCATGGGCTGTAAGCCGTGCCTTCTTTATCGCTCGTAGCGGTCGTCCGGGACCTGTAGTACTCGACTTCACCAAGAATGCTCAGATTGCTACTTGTGAGTGGGAACCGGTGAAATGTGAGAAGGTTACATCTTATAATCCATATCCGAAGATTGATGAAAAGGCTGTAGCTGAAGCTGCTGAACTCATCAATCAGGCAAAGCGTCCTTTCGCTCTCGTCGGTCATGGCGTAGAACTGGGTGGTGCTCATAATGAACTGGTTGAATTCCTGGAGAAGGCTGATATCCCGGCTGGTCGTACCCTGCTCGGTCTTTCTGCTCTTCCTAGCAACCATCCGCTTAATATGGGTATGCTCGGTATGCATGGTTCTTATGCTACCAATATGAAGACTCAGGAGTGTGATGTGCTCATTGCCATCGGTATGCGATTCAGCGACCGTATCACGGGCGTTCCTTCCAAATATGCCAAGCAGGCTAAGATTATCCATCTTGATATTGATAAGTCGGAAATCGATAAAGTCATCAAGACTGATGTGGCTGTGATTGGCGATTGCAAGCAGACGTTGCCTGCCATCACTCGTCTCTTGAACAAGAATGTTCATCGTGAGTGGAGAGATTCCTTCGAGGAATATCGCAAGCAGGAGCAGGAGAAGGTTATCGAGAAGGATATTCATCCTACTGAAGGCCCTCTGCTGATGGGTGAGGTGACCAATGTGGTGACTGAAGCTACCAATAATGAGGCTGTTCTCGTGAACGATGTAGGTCAGAACCAGATGATCAGTAGCCGCTACTTCAAGTTCACCAAGAAACTGAGTAATGTTACCAGTGGTGGTTTCGGAACCATGGGCTTCGGTCTTCCTGCTGCTATCGGTGCAACATTCGGCGCACCAGACCGTACCATCTGCTGTTTCTTCGGTGATGGCGGTTTCCAGATGAACATCCAGGAATTGGGTACCATCATGGAGCAGCAGGCACCAGTGAAGATGATTCTCTTGAACAATAACTATCTGGGCAATGTACGCCAGTGGCAGGATTTGATGTTTGAGGGACGTCGCTCTTTCACCCATATGCTGAACCCTCGTTATGAGGAAATTGCCAAGGCTTATGGCATTCCTTACGATGTGGTAATCGACCGCAAGGATCTGAAGGCGAAGGTTGAGAAGATGATCAGCACCAAGGGACCTTACCTTTTGGAATGCGCCATCAAGGAAGATGAGGATATTGTTCCTATGACTCTGCCGGGAAAGAGTGTGGACGAAATGCTGCTTGAGCTCCACTATTAATGGCTTTCGGCTATATATATAATAAGGTGTAACTATACATTTTAAATAATAGAAATAAAATGGAGAATAACAACGATAAGAAATTATATACATTGCTTGTCTATTCTGAGAATATTGCAGGTATCCTGAATCAGATTACCGCTGTATTTACAAGAAGACAGGTGAATATCGAGAGCTTGAATGTGTCGGCTAGCAGTATCAAGAACATCCACAAATATACTATCACGGTATGGAGTGATGCTGAGCAGATTGAGAAAATCAACAAGGCAATAGAGAAGAAAATTGATGTGGTGAAGAGTGATTATTATGCAGATGATCAGATTTTCATCCACGAGGTAGCACTCTACAAGATTTCTACTCCTATTCTCTTGGAGAATCCTGAGGTTTCCCGTACTATCCGCAAGCACGATGCCCGTATGATGGAGGTGAATCCTACCTACAGTACTGTGCTCTTGGCGGGTCTTACTGAGGATATCGCTGATCTTTTCCATCAGCTCAACAGTTTCGATTGTCTTTTGCAGTACAGTAGAAGTGGTAGAATTGCCGTTACAAGAAGCTTCGATGAGCCTATCTCTGATTATCTGAAAAAGAATTCAGAAGAATAGTCTCGGACAGGAATTCTGAAAGAATATATTGATTCTGGAACAAACAGATTTAAACGAGGAAAATCCCTTTGCTTACCTGGTTGGAAGACCAAGAGCAGAGGGATTTTTAGTTTCTTGTATGTAATAAAGATATAGGGGACTTCGTTATATATATATAATAAGGTATAAAACAATAAATCAAAAACCGAAGAATATGAAACAGGAATTATTAGATAAGGTAGGTTGCTACGAGTTTCTGGCAGAACCTTTCCATTGCGATTTTGTAAGTCGTCTGTTTATGGGGCATTTGGGAAATCATCTTCTGAATGCTGCCGATTTCCATAGTAACGATCGTGGTTATGGAATGAACTATCTGATGCCCCGACACAAAACTTGGGTTTTGAGTCGTCTCGCTATCGAGATGCAGGAAATGCCAAAGTCTTATGATAAGTTTTATGTAGAGACCTGGGTAGAGAGTGCGATGAAGTACTTCACTAGCCGAAACTTTAAGATCTGTGCATCTGTTTCGGATGGTTCTGAAGCAGAGAAGGTATATGGCTATGGTAAAAGTGTCTGGGCGATGATTGATACAGAGACCCGTCAGCCAGTGGATATTTTCAGTATCCATGATGGACTTATCAAGGAATATATAGAAACAGAGAAACCTTGTCCTATTGCAGCCAGCTCTCGTGTCAAGATGGGTAAGGATGCAGAATTGGTACGTACTATTCATACCTATTATAATGATGTGGATGTAAATGGCCATATTAATTCTGTGAAATATATCGAGCATGTACTCGATCTTTTTGACCTGGATTATTACAAGACTCATTTTTTACAGCGCTTCGAAATCGCATACGTAGCAGAGAGTCATCAGGGCGATCAGCTGAATTTCTACGTAGAGAAGGTGGGTGATGGGGGAAAAACAGAAAAAGAAGCTTCTGTTAACGAACCTCAAAAAATGGAAGAATTTTGCATAAAAATAACAAAAATAAGCCAAAATAGCGATATTGAGGTAGAAGCTGTAAGAAGTAAGGTGAAATTTATAAAAAAATGAAAGAAAAATTTGGTGGTTTCATAGAAATTCATTACCTTTGCACTCGAAATAAAAAATAAACCCAGTGCCGCTTCCTCGTGTAGGTGGTGGACGGATCAAACAGGCTCTCTTTGGATAAGAATACAGCTCGCATCCGTATGGACAAGTATAACCCGCGGCTCCACAATAGGCAAGCCGCACAAAAATTAAGTTACAATTATGGCAGAAATGAATTTCGGTGGCGTAATGGAAACTGTTGTCACTAGTCATGAATTTTCATTGGAGAAAGCACGTGAAGTATTGAAGAACGAAACTATCGCAGTTATCGGTTACGGTATCCAGGGTCCTGGTCAGGCTTGCAACCTTCGCGATAATGGTTTCAACGTCATCGTCGGACAGCGTCAGGGTAAGACCTACGAGAAGTGTTTGAAGGATGGCTGGGTACCAGGCAAGACTTTGTTCTCTATCGAGGAAGCTGCTGAGAAGGGTACTATCATCTGTATGTTGCTTTCTGATGCCGGTCAGATTGCTTGCTGGCCAAAAATTAAGCCACACCTCACAGCAGGTAAGACTTTGTATTATTCACATGGTTTCGCTATCAACTGGAGCGATCGCACAGGCGTTGTTCCACCTAAGGATATTGATGTTATTATGGTTGCACCTAAGGGTTCTGGTACTTCTCTCCGCACTATGTTCTGCGAGGGTCGTGGCTTGAACTGTTCTTACGCTGTTTACCAGGATGCATCTGGCAAGGCAGAGGAAAAGACTATTGCATTCGGTATCGGTATCGGTGCAGGTTATCTGTTCAAGACAACATTCCAGCGTGAGGCTACTTCTGACCTTACTGGTGAGCGTGGTTCTTTGATGGGTGCTATCGAGGGTCTCTTGGAGGCTCAGTACGATGTACTCCGTGAGAACGGTCACTCTCCATCTGAGGCATTCAACGAGACTGTTGAGGAGTTGACTCAGAGCCTTGGCCCTCTCTTCGGTGCTAAGGGCATGGATTGGATGTATGCTAACTGTTCTACAACAGCTCAGCGTGGTGCTCTTGATTGGGCTCCTCGTTTCCGTGAGGCTATCAAGCCTGTTATGGAATGGTTGTATTACTCTGTTAAGACTGGTAATGAGGCTCAGATTTCTATCGACAAGAACTCTCAGGCTGATTACCGTGAGAAGTTGAACGCAGAACTCGAGGCTATGCGCAACAAGGAGATGTGGCAGGCTGGTGTTACTGTACGTAAGCTTCGTCCTGAGAATAACTAATTTTTTTCTCGTACATAATGTTATAAAGGGAGCGGTCCGCGATGGGTCGCTCCCTTTTACGTATATGATAAAGCCGAAAGGAGGTTGCTTTTCCAATCATCCTTTCGGCTTCCAATCATCCTTTTATCTTTTCAATCATCCTTTCGTTTTTCTATGACTTTGAGGTCTTCTATGATGATTTCTTCTTCTGCAATCTTTCTGCGGAATTCCTTTTCTTTCTCTTCCGTTTCCTTCGCCAGGCAAACATCACACTGCTGGCATTTCGTTTCATTATGTTCACCAAAATAGGCGAGCAACTGGCGTGAGCGGCATATCTCATCATTTTTGGCATATTGCAGCATGCTTTGAATACGCTTCATATATTGCTCTCTTCGGCCTTCCCATACCTCTTGCGGAATCTGTACCTTGTTGCCATCTACTCGGTCGCGTGTATAGCTGATGAAAGGTATCTTGCGGCGGGGGATGAATTTGATGATGTGGCGGGCTGCCAGGTTCTTTAATGCAAAATATACCTGCTGGATGTTTAATTCCGCCTGGCGGGCAATAAGATGCTCGTCTATGAAGGTAAGATCCACAAACAGACTGCCGTAGCTGCGCAGTAATGCTGTGATGACCGCCTCCTGTGTAGGAGGAAGCTGATCGAGTATATAAAGTTCGTTTCTGCCCAGGAGAAACATAACGCGGGCTTTACCGTCTGGATCGTCCTCGTAGTGCAGATAGCCGCTTCGTTCAAGAATCCTGAGTGCAGAATCTACTTTGGTAGGGAAAAACTTGTAGGTGATGCAGAATTTATCGATGTCAAACTCGAAGGTCTTGCCACATCCGCTACCTACACCTATCTGGTAGAAGTAGGCAAGATGTTCATAAACGTCCTGTATCATTTCTTTAGGTGGAAAGGTATCATCTATTCGTTTCTTGAGTTTCGACTCGTCGCTTCTGTCAAAAAGCAGTACTGCATAGGATTTCTCCCCATCTCTTCCGGCACGTCCAGCCTCCTGGAAGTAAGCCTCAAGTGAATCGGGACAGTCTATGTGAATCACCATCCTCACATCGGGTTTGTCTATTCCCATTCCAAAGGCGTTTGTGGCACACATCACCCTTACTTCGTCTGCCTGCCAGGCTTTTTGTCGCACATCCTTCTCATCAGGAGCGAGTCCGGCGTGATAAAAGGTGGCGGAAATACCTTTTTTAGACAATAGTTCAGCCATTTCCTTGGTGCGTTTTCTACTTCGGGCATAGACTATGGCTGAGCCTTTCACGCTTTGCAGGATATGCACCATTTCACCCTGCTTATTGGAAGTGTTGCGTACAACATAAGCGAGGTTCTTGCGTTCGAAGCTCATCTTAAACACATTCTTTTCTGCAAAATGGAGTCTTTCCTGTATGTCATCCACAACTTCTGGAGTCGCAGTCGCTGTAAGAGCAAGGATAGGTACCTGGGGAATCATTTCCCTGATTTTGGCTATCTGCAGGTAAGAAGGGCGGAAATCGTAGCCCCATTGGCTTATACAATGGGCTTCATCTACTGTGATGAAACTTACATGGATGTGTTTGAGCTTGGTCTGAAAGAGTTCTGATGCGAGTCGTTCTGGTGAAACGTAGAGAATCTTTACGCCCCCGAAGATACAGTTGTCGAGCGTCTGGAGAATTTCGTTTCTCGATTTGTCTGCATAGATGGCGTCAGCCAGTATACCTCGTTCTCTAAGATGCTGTACCTGGTCTTTCATCAGGGCGATGAGAGGGGTGATAACGATACATACACCTTCCTTGACCAAGGCAGGCACCTGGAATGTGATGGATTTGCCGCCACCTGTCGGCATAAGACCGAGGGTATCCCGTCCGCAGGCAATGCTTTCGATGATATTGCGTTGAATGCCTCGGAAATCAGAATACCCCCAATACTTTTGCAGAATAAGTTGAAATTGATCTGCCATTTTTTCTTAGTCATTTGGCCTGATAGCCTCTATTTGAAGTTGGACTTGATTCTTCTTGAAAATATTGTCCTCAATGGTGTATGCAATGTCGAAACTGCGGCGGCTTTTGATGTATCGGGCAGCCGCGCTTTGCCCGAAGGCAATTCCGTTCATTACGGTACTCGATTTAGAATCTACCAATTCCAGTTTGATATGCTCTTGCTCTCTGCCCACCACCTTGCTGGTGCCGTAATCATATACGTTCTGCGTGCAGAATACGGGTTTGCTATTGCATGGACCAAAAGGTGAGAACTTCTTTAAATCTGAGTGCAGCTGCTTCGTTATGTCCTTGAAGTCTATCATCGCATCTATGTTGAGCATCGCTTCCGTCTGTTCGGGAGCGATATGTTCAGCCACGTACTGGTGGAATCTGTCTCTAAACTCCTTCACGTTTTCCCATTTCATCGTAAGTCCGCAGGCATAGGTGTGACCTCCGAAGTTGATAAGCAGGTCGCGGCAACTCTTGATGGCAGAATATACATCGAATCCTGTTACGCTGCGAGCCGAACCTGTTGCAAGATCTCCGTCACGGGTTAGTACCACGGTAGGACGGAAGTAGATTTCCGTAAGTCGGGATGCAACGATGCCGATGACTCCCTTTTTCCAACCTTCATCATAGAGTACGATGCTGGAGTTGTGTTTCTGTGTCTCCAGTCGTGACACGATTAGATTGGCTTCTTCTGTCATCTGCTTGTCTATATCCTTGCGCTGCTCATTGTACTCATTGATGTGCTTTGCCATTTTCAGAGCCTGACCGAAGTCTCGCTCTACCAGCAGATCCACGCTTTCCTTGCCGTTCTCCATACGTCCTGATGCATTGATGCGTGGTCCTAGCTTGAAGACGATGTCACTCATAGACAGCTCTCTTCCGTTGAGTCCGCAGATATCGATAATCGCCTTGAGTCCGATACTTGGATTGGTATTGAGAAGTTTGAGTCCGTGGAAGGCAAGGATTCGGTTTTCATCCACTACAGGCACTATGTCGGCAGCAATGCTCACGGCACAGAAGTCGAGTAATGGGATGAGGCGTGAGAAAGGAATGTTGTTGTTCTTGGCAAAAGCCTGCATGAACTTGAATCCTACGCCACAACCGCAGAGATGCTTGAATGGGAATGGATCATCCGGGCGTTTGGGGTTGAGTATGGCCACAGCTGGTGGCATCATGTCGTCAGGGACATGATGATCGCAGATGATGAAATCTATGCCAAGACTCTTGGCATATTCTATCTCCTGGATAGCTTTGATGCCGCAATCCAGGATAATGATGAGTTTTACACCTGTTTCGTGCGCAAAGTCTATTCCCTTTTTGCTTACTCCATAGCCTTCGTCGTATCGGTCTGGTATGTAGTAATCAATGTTGGAATAAAACTGTTGCAGAAACTTGTACACCAATGCTACAGCCGTGCATCCATCCACGTCATAGTCTCCATAGACCATGATGCGCTCCTTTCTTCCCATTGCATCGTTGAGGCGATCTACAGCGATATCCATATCCTTCATCAGGAATGGATTGATGAGATCAGACAGCTGGGGACGGAAAAACCGCTTGGCTGCAGATTCTGTCGTAATGCCTCTATGGATGAGAAGTTTGGCTAGGATAGGGCTGATACTGAGTTTGTCGGCTAGTTCTTTAGCCGATTTCTCCAGCTCTGGTGTCGGTTCTTCGTAATTCCATTTAAAATGCATTTTAATTATTTTTTATTTCTGCCCCCAAAGTTACGAAAATAAAGTGACAATCGAAAATGTTTATGAAGTATTTTATTTAAAAATACCTAGATTTAAGTAAAAATAATACTTGCAGGTAAACAAAAAGGCAGCAAACTCTACTGTTTGCTGCCTTTGGTTATGTTTATTTTGAATAAATTAGATGCCGAGCTTCTTGCGGATATCCTTAGGAATGGCATTCTTGTTTACCATGAAGTCCATAGTCTTGTAAGCTACGAAAGCCTTGGTCATATACCATGTTCCCTTGTAGTCACCATACTCACCCCAAGAGTTCTTTACCATATAGTACTCCTTGCCGTTCTGGTCCTTAGCGATACCATAGATGTGCATACCATGGTCATCGGTAGTCTCCCAGTTGTCGAAAGCTTCCTGACGCATAGCCTGTGTAGGAGTTACCTCTGGTGCGTTTACGCCAAGAGAATCGAACTTCTCCTTCTTCTCATCCTTAGAGAGCTTGAACCAGCGATCTGCGTCTGTACCTGCCATAGAGCGAACCTTCTTCACGTCGTATGCGATACCGAGACCCTTGCGAGTGAAGCCGTCCTCTGTTACGTCGCCACCCCAAGCAATAGTATAGCCATTGTTGATAGCGTTGTCGATGATCTTGCAGAGGTCATCCATTGGTACATTATAGCTCAAAGGCCAACGCCAGTTGTCCTGTACCTCAACAGCAAACTTGCTCCACATTGGGTGGTGAGTGTAGCTGGTGATGGTAACATAATCATCGAGGTTCAAGCCGAGGCTCTGGCAGAATGATTGTGGAGTGTACTGCTTGCCCTGATATGTGAACTTCTCAGGAGTCTTGCCGATATATGAGTCGATGATACCCTGAAGACCGCTCTTCCAAGCTGAAGAAATCTTCTTTGCGTTGCTCTTAGCTACAGCCTCTACGTATGGAGTCATTACGTTGAAGAACTCACCGAAGTTAGCCAGAGAGTCGCCTGTCAAGGTACCTGGAGCTGGCATTGCGCCCTCTGGTACGATTCCGTAGTGCTGCAAAGCATAAAGTACATCGTATGCGCTACCGCCCTCAGAGAAGCTTACGTCGCCGTGCATTCTCACTGCCATAGTGGCGCGGTCCATATAAGTCTTGTTAGCTACGAACATCTCGCTGAGGTCGTAGGTTTTACCTGTATGCTTCAGAATCTCGCTTTCGAAGTAGCTGAGTGTAGAGTAAGCCCAGCACGTACCGCTGCGGTTCTGGTCCTTGATGCTTGTAATAGGATTCTGTTTCACTACAGTGAATACAGGCTTGTTCTTTGCAATAGTTGCAGAATCAGTTGCTGATTTCGCATTTGCGCCAGTGGCAACCATGGCCAACATAGCTGCAACGATCATTGATTTCTTCATGAAATTTTTCTCTTAAATTAATAATGTTATTCTATACTTATATCTCTCTATGAAGAATCCTCAAGTATTGAAAACCTTGAGGGTTCTTCGTTCATTTGCTTGAATGGATTTTTCTATTTAAAGAATCTCTCCTCTGTGGGCAGCCATATACTCCTCTACATCCTTTGGATGGTAAGGTATACGGTCGGTTCCGAGGAATCGGCAACCATCCTTGGTGATGAGTACATCATCCTCGATGCGGATACCTCCGAAGTCTTTGTAGGTCTCAATCTTATCGAAGTTGAGGAACTCTGCACAATGACCTGAAGCTTTCCATTCGTCGATGAGAGCTGGAATGAAGTAAACACCTGGCTCATCTGTTACTACGAAGCCTTCTTCAAGGCGACGGCCCATACGCAGGCAGTTTGTACCAAACTGTTCCAGGTTAGGGCGAACTTCATCATCAAAGCCAACGTTTATCTGGTCGAGGTTCTCCATATCGTGAACATCCATACCCATCATGTGTCCCAATCCGTGAGGCAGGAACATAGCGTGGGCACCAGCACGTACAGCCTCTTCTGTATCACCTTTGGCAAGACCTAACTCTTTCATACGGTCGAAGAGCAAGCGGCATACAGCAAAATGGACATCAGCCCACTTCACACCTGGCTTTGCAACTTCCAGAGCGTAGTCGTGACAAGCCTCTACGATAGAGTAGATTTCCAGTTGGCGCTGGCTGAACTTACCGCTGACTGGCATTGTACGAGTATGGTCTGAACAGTAATTGTTCATAGTCTCTGCACCTGCATCACAAAGTGCCAGTCTTCCTTCCTCAAGCAGATTCATAGATGGATAACCATGCTGAATCTCTCCATGCTGGCTGAAGATAGTAGGGAAACTAACCATTGCTCCATAAGAGTGAGCAATTCCGCTTACCTGTCCTGCTACATATTTTTCTGTGATTCCTGGGCGGACGAGCTTCATAGCAGTGGTGTGCATCTTATATCCGATAACAGAAGCACGCTCCAATTCCTCAATTTCCTCAGGAGTCTTGGTAGAACGCATCTTGACAACCGCCTTGATGAGATCCATACTGGCTTCCTCTTTCTGCTGGTTTGGATGAATTCCAAGGAGGTCAAATACCTGAAGCTTGATATCATAGCGGTAAGGTGGCAAGAAGTGAATCTTGCGTTTCTTCGCCATAGCATCATTGCAGATTGTCTTCAGACTCTTCATTGGTGCAGAATTATGTACGCCCACCTGCTCTGCGAGATTGTGGACGCTATCTACGCTTCCGTACCATACGATATCTACCAAGTCGATATCATCACCGATTAAAGTTTCGATGTCGTTATCTATGTCAATTACACCAACCAAACCGTCTCGCTGCAAACCGAAATAGTACAGGAATGTTGAGTCCTGGCGGAATGGGTAATATCCGTTATTAGGGAAATTACAAGGTGAATTGTTGTTTCCGAAAAGAATGATGACGCCGCTTTTGACGAGCTTCTTAAGCTCTTGTCTGCGGCTGATATAAGTGTCCTTGCTAAACATATTTTTAGAATTTTACTTTATTTTGCTGCAAAGTTAGCAATTATTTCGCAAAAATGTATTATCTTTGCAATCAAAAATAGAAAAAACTAGCGAATTTATAAATAATTAATATAAAAATGCTCTTTTTGAGGGACAAAATGTAAGAAAATGAGTTTTCTCAGAGTGCAAATCGTTAGTAATGCAGAGAGTGATAATCTGTAAGAGTATGAATCTTGATTAGTGTAATGCAATCAAAAAACAGTGGAAGAATAAAGGTTATGAAGTTGAATTTGGAAAAAACTGGTTTGGTCTTGGAAGGTGGAGGTATGCGTGGCGTCTTTACCAGTGGCGTACTTGATGCTTTTATGAAGCATGATGTTTATTTCCCATATACGGTGGCGGTGTCGGCAGGTGCATGTAATGGTATGTCGTACATCAGTCGCCAGCCGCGTCGTGCCCGTATTTCAAATATCGATTATTTGGCGAGGTATCAGTATATCGGCATCCGACATCTGGTAACGCAAGGGTGTATTTTCGACCGTGAGTTGCTTTACGATAAGTTTCCGAATCTGTTGCTTCCTTACGATTTTGATACCTATTTTAAATATGCCAACCGATTCGAGATGGTTACCACGAATTGTCTTACGGGCAAGCCTATGTATCTTTCGGAAAATCATGATCGGCAGCGTGCCCTCGATATTGTACGTGCTTCCAGCAGTTTGCCATACGTGAGTAAAATCGTGGATGTGGATGGTATCCCAATGCTCGATGGTGGAATATCAGACAGTATTCCCGTGATGAGAGCTATAGACAAAGGTTATGAGCACAATGTGGTTGTCTTGACCCGCAACAAAGGTTGGAGAGATACTGGCAAAGATAGAAAGCTACCTTATTTATATAAGAACTATCCGCGCCTGCGAGTGGTCTTGAGTCATCGGCATAAGGCTTATAATGAGCAGATTCAACTGATTGATGATTTGGAGGCTGCTGGCAAAATCACTTGTATTCGTCCGATTCGTCCAATGGAAGTAGGGCGCATAGAAAAGGATACGGATAAATTAGAGCGTCTCTATGAAGAAGGATTTATGCTGGGAGAAAAGTTTTGTGAGAAATTCCTATAATGAAGTTCTCATTATGGATTTCTGATATGGAATACTCTTTATGAAGCAGCCTGTTCTCTAAACAGAAACTCGTGTTTTGAGAACAGGCTATTCTTATTATATATGTTCACCTTAATATATGTTCACCTTATATGTACTCCCCTTAATATATGTGCTTATCTTTTATATATGCCCATTCTGCAGATTGGCTTCAGCCTATTATTCTTTAAGCAAGTCGGGTCTTAATCGCTTGGTTCGTTCCATTGCCTGGTCAAACTCCCACTGGCGGATTTTTGCTTCGTTGCCGCTAAGTAGGATTTCTGGAACCTTCCAACCCTTGTAGTCTGAAGGGCGGGTGTAGATAGGAGCTGACAGAATGTCGTCTTGGAAGCAGTCGGAGAGGGCACTCTGTTCATCGCTGATGACTCCTGGTACGAGGCGGATTACCGCATCTGAAATAATAGCTGCTGCCAGTTCGCCGCCCGTGAGCACATAATCACCTACGCTGATTTCTCTGGTAATAAGATGATCGCGCACGCGCTGGTCGATTCCCTTGTAGTGACCGCAGAGGATGATGAGGTTTCCACCCAGCGACATTTCGTTGGCTATCTTCTGGTTGAAGGTCTCGCCATCCGGAGATACATAGATGACGTCATCGTAGTCACGCTCTGCCTTCAGGGCAGTGATGCATCGGTCTATTGGTTCGCATTGCATCACCATTCCGGCGCTTCCTCCGTATGGATAGTCGTCCACTCGTTTCCATTTATCTAATGTATGGTCGCGCAAGTTGTGGAGATGGATCTCTGCGAGGCCCTTCTTCTGCGCACGTGCCAGGATAGATTCATTGAAGAATCCCTCCAGCATCTCTGGTAATACTGTAATAATGTCTATTCTCATAACATCTGCAAAGATAATAAATAATGTGTATAGCGCCAAATGTTTTATCGTTTTTCTTTTTCTTCTGCGATTGTTTTCTGATTTTCTTCTGCTTTTACTATTGTTTTCTTGCTTTTCTGATGTTTTTACTTTGAATTCTTTATTTATAGTGGAAAAACAGCAATCTTTCGTATAAATATGCAACAAATTCATCAAGAATCAAGAAAAATGCTAGCAAAATGATAAATTTTCAATAAAATGTGCTACTATTTGCAGAAAAAGTCGTATATTTGCAAACAAAAAAGTTCGGTAGTGCGTATTATGCTGTTGTATGGTGTGCGCACACGAATGTATAGTTAATCAAATAATTAGTGAATAAGATGATACTGGACATTGAAATGCTGAGAAGCTTTTATGCTTCGTATTCGGAAAGTGTAAAACAGGCTAAGGCTACTGTGAAACGACCTCTCACTTATGCCGAGAAGGTGCTCTTTGCGCATCTTTTCGACCCTGCTGAGTTGCGCCCATATAAAAGAGGTATAGAATATGTGGATTTCCGACCTAACCGCGTGGCGATGCAGGATGCTACCGCTCAGATGGCGCTCTTGCAGTTTATGAACGCAGGTAAGGATAAAGTGGCTGTTCCTGCTTCAGTACATTGCGATCACTTGATTCGTGCAGACGTGGGTGCTACTCAAGACCTTCCTGAAGCATGTAAGACCAACAAGGAGGTATATGATTTCTTGAAGTCGGTATCTCAGAAATATCACATCGGATTCTGGGGACCAGGAGCTGGTATCATCCACCAGGTGGTACTCGAGAACTATGCCTTCCCAGGCGGTATGATGGTGGGTACAGATTCCCATACTCCAAATGCCGGCGGTCTCGGTATGGTAGCCGTGGGCGTTGGTGGTGCCGATGCCGTGGATGTGCTCACTGGTCAGCCTTGGGAACTCAAGATGCCTCGCCTCATCGGTGTGCATCTCACGGGTAAGCTCTCTGGCTGGGCTACTCCAAAGGATGTGATTCTCGAAATCCTGGGCATTCTCACAGTGAAGGGTGGTACCAATGCCATCCTCGAATACTTTGGCGATGGCCTCGACGGCATCTCTACCACGGGTAAGGCTACCATCTGTAACATGGGTGCAGAGCTGGGTGCTACCTGCTCTATCTTCCCATTCGACCAGAATGCCAGCGAATATCTCCGCAAGACGGGTCGTGAGGAGATTGCTTCTCTTGCCCAGAAGAACGCTGCCGAACTTCGTGCTGATGACGAGGTGCTTGCCAATCCTTCTGCCTTCTACGACCAAATTGTAGAAATCGACCTCTCTAAGGTCGAGCCACATCTCAATGGTCCGTTTACTCCAGATGCGGCAACCCCTATCTCTCACATGAAGGCGAAGGGTCCTGCTAATGATTATCCTATGGTGGTAGAAGTTGGATTGGTAGGAAGCTGTACCAACTCTTCCTATCAGGATTTGGCCCGTGCGGCAAGTGTGGCACGCCAGGCTTACGAGAAGGGCATCCAGGTAAAGGGGCAGCTCATCATCAACCCTGGTTCTGAGCAGATTCGCTATACTGCCGAGCGTGATGGTATCCTCGATGACTTCAAGAAGATTGGTGCCTTGATCATGACCAATGCCTGCGGCCCTTGCATCGGACAGTGGAAGCGTCACACTGATGACAACACCCGCAAGAATGCCATCGTCACCTCTTTCAATAGAAACTTCCGCCGTCGTGCTGATGGCAACCCTAATACATTTGCCTTCATCGGTAGCCCTGAGCTCACCGTGGCACTCACCATTGCCGGCCGCCTGGATTTCAATCCTGCCACCGATACCTTATCAGATAAGGATGGCAACAGCGTGAAGCTCGATGCGCCTGCAGGTTTCACCTTCCCTCCTAAGGGATTTGCCGTAGAAGACAAGGGCTTCATCGCTCCTAGCGAAGCAAATGCTAACATTGAGGTGGTAATTGCTCCAGATAGCAACCGCCTGCAGAAATTGGCTCCATTCGCTCCTTGGGATGGAAAGGACCTGGTAGATATGCCTCTCCTCATCAAGACCGAGGGCAAGTGTACCACCGACCATATCTCAATGGCTGGTCCATGGTTGAAGTTCCGCGGACATCTTCAGAATATCTCAGATAACCTGCTGATGGGTGCCGTCAACGCCTTCAATGGCGAGAGCAACAAGGTGAAGAACCAGTTGGATGGCAAGTATGTGGAGGTTTCTACCGCAGCCAAGGCTTACAAGGCGCAGGGCATCAGCAGCATCGTGGTGGCTGAGGATAACTACGGTGAAGGCTCATCTCGTGAGCATGCAGCCATGGAGCCTCGTTTCCTGAACGTGAAGGTGATTCTTGCCAAGAGTTTCGCCCGTATCCACGAAACCAACCTTAAGAAGCAGGGTATGCTCGCCCTTACATTCTGCAATAAGGATGATTATAATAAGGTACAGGAAGACGACCGCATCTCACTCACCGGTTTGAAGGAGTTCGCTCCAGGTTCTAAACTCACCGTCATCTTGAAGCATAAGGATGGCTCTGAGGATAGTTTCGAGGTAGAGCATACTTATAATGATACACAGATTGCATGGTTCAAGGCTGGTTCTGCATTGAACTTTGCAGCTAAAAAGTAACAGTTATGAATAAAGAATATTTAATATATAAACTAAGTGATGAGGTAAAGAACTCATGTAAGATTGATAAGGATGCATTCACCAAGTTCAATGTAAAGCGTGGACTTCGTAATGAGGATGGCTCTGGTGTGCTGGTAGGATTGACCAACATCGGTAACGTTGTGGGTTACGAGCGCGATGAGAATGGCAAGCTGAAGCCTACCGAGGGTAAGCTCTATTATCGTGGCTACGAGCTTGACGACCTCGTTACTCCTCTCTTGAAGGAGAAACGATTCGGATTTGAGGAGGTTGCCTTCCTGCTCCTTTCCGGTCAGCTGCCGGATAAGGAGGAGTTGGAGGCTTTCAAGGAACTCCTGAACGACAACATGCCGCTCGACCACCGTACCATTACTCACATCATCGAGCTGGAGGGTTCTAACATCATGAACATCCTGGCTCGTTGCGTGCTCGAAATGTACACCTTCGATCCGAACCCTGACGATATCAGCCGCGACAACCTGATGCGTCAGAGTGTGGAGCTGATTGCGAAGTTCCCAACCATCATCGCCTATGCATACAACATCTATCGTCACTCTGTACAGGGCAGAAGCTTGCACATTCGCCATCCACGCGAGAATCTCTCTATCGCAGAGAACTTCCTCTATATGATGAAGCACGAGAACTACTCAGAGTTGGATGCGCGTATGCTCGATCTGCTCCTCATCATCCAGGCAGAGCATGGTGGTGGTAACAACTCTACCTTTACGGTGCGTGTTACTTCTTCTACCCGCACGGATACCTATAGCTCTATCGCTGCCGGTATCGGTAGCTTGAAGGGTCCTCTTCATGGTGGTGCCAACATCAAGGTTATCAATATGTTCCATCATCTGAAGGAGGCTATCAAGGATTGGACCAATGTCAACGAACTCGATATCTACCTGAAGCGCATGCTCAACAAGGAGGCTTATGATAAGACGGGTCTTATCTATGGTATCGGCCATGCGGTTTATACCTTGAGCGATCCTCGTGCCGTAGAGCTGAAGCGACTGGCTGGCGAGCTTGCCAAGGAGAAGGGTAGGGAGGATGAGTACAACTTCCTGAAGCTTATCGAGCAGGAGGGTATCAAGTGCCTGCAGGAACATCGTGGCGGTAGCAAGCCTGCCTGTGCCAATCTCGACTTCTATAGCGGTTTCATCTATGAGATGATTGGTCTTCCTCAGGAGATTTATACTCCTATCTTTGCTATGGCCCGTATCGTGGGTTGGACTGCCCATCGCATCGAAGAACTCAACTTCGAGGGTCGCCGCATCATCCGTCCTGCTTACAAGAATATTCTGGGTGAGTTGGATTATACTCCATTGGGTGAGAGATAAAAAATACATTAAATAATAAATACATAGTATTTAAAAAGGGCAATGCTTCTATGAGTATTGCCCTTTTATTTGGTGTGTACAGGGGGATATGCTTTTCTTTTTGGCTGTAGTCTTTTTTTCGATACTAAATAGCGTATCTTGTTTTAAAAACGGCTTTAAAAAAATATTTTAGTGAAATATAGTTAAGAAACTGATGTTTGGAGATAAATATTTGCGGATTACAGATAAATGTAGTATCTTTGTCGACGAATTGCATGAAATGCAAGACTACAATAGTAAATTGTTATAATAAATAAGAGTATAAGAGAATAGGTGATGTCTGTAGATAGCCTATTAGACTGGTACCTAAATAAGAGGAGTAATAAAAGTTAATGGAAAAAGAATTTGAAGAGTATTGGAGCGCACACAGCAAGAGAATGCTTTTGAATGCTCTTGGCAACCTGCGGCAGGAATACCTGGAATCAACGAAATTAGATACGCCTATGGATTGGGTGTGTTATATCCTTCCCGTGGCTGCAGGTATTCTCATTCAGCCTCATGTCAATCTGAAGAGTGAGGTGCTGTCTTGGGCCATTATTTTATTGATAGTGGTGGTATTGTTTGTTCTTTTGCAGATGGTAAAGCCTTTTTTTCAGAAGAAGAAGTCAACCATTCAGGCAATTGATCAAATTAAACAGTATTACTACGAAAGATATAAGAAATATGGTCTGGATAAAATGGAGCCTTGGAATTAAGGCTCCATTTTTTATGTGATGATGTATTTTTATACGATCATAAAGTCGCTCATGATGTCATCTGATATATAGAGACCTTCATGGGTAAGTGATAGCTTCCCGTTGCTTATCTTCATGAGTCCTCTATGAATATGCTTCTCAGCTTCCTGCATCATCTGTGAAGCTAATTGGTCACCAAACTCCTTTTCCATCTTTTCTATATCAATACCATCGCTTGTCCGTAATGCCGTGGTGATAAGGTCATTGTATCTTGTAGAAAGATCCAGGAATTCGGTTTCACTAGGCAATTCTCCCTTTTGGATGGAAGCGATGTATTCCCTGATATTGTCCACATTCCAGCTTCTGGTGGCTTCAATCTTGTTTTCTTCACCTCTTTTAGTCTCTCGTCTGTAGGAGTGGGCGGCTGCACCTATTCCGATATAGGGCACTTCATGCCAATAGCTGCTGTTGTGGCGTGATCGGTAGCCTGGCTTGGCAAAGTTGCTGATTTCGTAATGCTCGTAACCGGCAGAGGTGAGTTGGGTGATGAGTAGCTCATACATCTGTCGGCTGGTTTCCTCATCGATTTCCTCAATCTTTCCCCGTTCCAGCATTCTGTAGAGAGTCGTTCCTTCTTCGTACATCAAGCTGTAGGCAGAGATGTGTTCTACCTCCAGTTTGATGGCTTCATCAATGTCTTTTTTCCAGTCTTCCAGAGTTTCGCCAGGAAATCCGAACATCAGGTCGATGCTGATGTTGTGGATGTTGATGCCGCGCAACTGTTCTATGGCAGCCTTGACATCTGCAGCCTTGTGGCGGCGGTGAAGGAAGCCCAGGCGATGGTCAGAGAAGGTTTGAGCTCCCATGCTTACCCTGTTTACGGGCAGCAGCTGGAGAGTCTTGCAGAATTCTTCTGATACATCATCGGGGTTGCATTCCATCGTGATTTCCATTTTAGAGAATTCTTCTTCCGGATGATCTGGAGAAAAATAAGCCTCCTTGATACCTTCGAAAAGGCGGATGAGCTGATCGTGGGTAAGCTGGCTGGGAGTTCCACCCCCCAGGTAGATGGTTTTTAAACTGTAATCGTAATCAGTTGCCGTTTTGATGGGGCGCATCTTCATTTCCTTGCACAGAGCATCAACGTAATCATCCCGCATGCTGAGGGATGTGGTGCTGTAGAAACCGCAGTAGATGCAGCGGCTCTCACAGAATGGGATATGTATGTATAGTCCTGCCATGTTTTTTTAAGTCTGAATTCCTAATCGGCATTTCTGGCATTAGTCTTATCTTTTTCTATATATAATAAGGTATAAGCCTAGAAGTATGTCTTAACAAGATGCAAAATTACTAATATAATTTAATTTAGAGCAAGTTTTTTGTGAAAAAATTTGCAGGATTGCCGAAAAATGTGTAATTTAGTAGCACGAAACAGAAAAATCGTATGATTGGACTGTCGAATAACTAGCAATTTTAAGTATAACCCTTAAAAATCTATAAGCGTCATGAGAGTATATCAGACTAATGAGATTAAAAACATTGCATTGCTGGGCAGTGCGGGTAGCGGCAAGACTACACTTGCCGAGAGTATGTTATTTGAAGCAGGCGTTATCAAGCGTAGAGGCTCTGTAGAAGCGAAGAATACGGTGAGCGACTACTTCCCAGTAGAGTTGGAGTATGGCTACTCAGTGTTCCCTACCGTTTTTCATGTGGAGTGGAACAATAAGAAGCTTAACATTATAGATTGCCCTGGTAGCGATGATTTCGTAGGTGGTGCCATTACATCACTCAATGTTACCGATCAGGCAGTCATCCTTATCAATGGTCAGTATGGTCCAGAGGTTGGCACCCAGAACAACTTCCGTTATACAGAGAAGTTGAACAAGCCTGTTATTTTCCTCGTTAACCAGCTTGACTCAGACAAGTGCGATTTCGACAACCTCATTGCTACCATGAAGGACATTTATGGTTCCAAGTGTGTGCAGATACAATATCCTATCGAGACAGGTCCTGGCTTCAATGCTCTCATTGACGTGTTATTGATGAAAAAATATTCCTGGAAACCAGAAGGCGGTGCTCCTATCATCGAGGATATTCCTGAGGAGGAAATGGACAAGGCGATGGAACTTCATACTGCACTCGTTGAGGCTGCTGCCGAAAACGACGAAGGCTTGATGGAGAAATTCTTCGAGAGTGAAAGCTTGACAGAGGATGAACTCCGTGAGGGCATCCGCAAGGGATTGGTAACCCGCAGCATCTTCCCTGTATTCTGCGTTTGCGCAGGCAAGTCTATGGGCGTTCACCGCCTGATGGAGTTCTTGGGCAACGTTGTTCCTTTTGTAAGCGAAATGCCTAAGGTGCATAATACCCGTGGTGAGGAAATTACTCCTGATACCAATGGTCCTGAGAGTGTTTACTTCTTCAAGACAGGCTTGGAACCACATATCGGTGAGGTAAGTTACTTCAAGGTGATGAGTGGTTCTATCAAGAGTGGTGACGACCTGACCAATTCTGACCGTGGTTCCAAGGAGCGTATCGGACAGATTTATGCCTGTGCGGGTGCTAACCGTGTGCCTGTAGATCAGTTGAATGCCGGTGATATCGGTTGTACCGTGAAGATGAAGGACGTGAAGACGGGCAATACCTTGAATGGAAAGGGTGCTGAGTGGCGCTTCGATTTCATCAAGTATCCTAATCCTAAGTACTCTCGTGCCATCAAGGCTGTCAATGCCCAGGATACAGAGAAGCTGATGGCTGCTCTTCTCAAGATGCGCCAGGAAGACCCTACATGGATTGTGGATCAGAGCAAGGAGTTGCGCCAGGTGATCGTTCGCGGTCAGGGTGAGTTCCATCTCCGTACCTTGAAGTGGCGTCTGGAGAACAACGAAAAGCTCAATGTAGTATTCGAGGAGCCTCGCATACCATATCGTGAGACCATTACCAAGAAGGCTCGTGCCGACTATCGTCATAAGAAGCAGAGTGGTGGTGCAGGTCAGTTTGGTGAGGTTCACCTCATCGTAGAGCCATACGCAGAGGGTATGCCAGATCCGACATCATTCACCTTCAACGGTCAGGAGTTCAAGATGAACATCAAGAGCCGCGAAGAAGTTTCGCTGGAGTGGGGTGGCAAGTTGGTGTTCCTCAACTCTGTGGTTGGTGGAGCTATCGATGCCCGTTTTATGCCAGCTATCTTGAAGGGTATCATGGATTGTATGGAGCATGGACCTCTTACAGGTTCTTACGCCCGTGATGTCCGAGTTATCGTATATGATGGCAAGATGCACCCGGTAGATAGCAATGAGTTGTCATTCATGCTGGCTGCCCGTCGTGCTTTCAGCGATGCCTTCAAGCAGGCAGGTCCAAAGATTCTGGAGCCTATCTACGACCTGGAGGTTTACGTGCCAGCCGACTATATGGGTGATGTGATGAGTGATCTTCAGGGACGCCGTGCCCTTATCATGGGTATGGATTCTGAGGCAGGTTACCAGAAGTTGAGTGCCAAGATTCCACTCAAGGAGCTTGCCAACTATTCTATCTCCCTCAGCTCGCTTACCGGTGGTCGTGCTTCGTTCACCACCAAGTTTGCCAGCTACGAGTTGGTTCCTACCGATATCCAGAGCAAGCTGATTGCCGATCATGAGGCTGAACTGGCTAAGGAGGCTGAATAGAGTAGAAAAGATATTTCATCTTTATGATAAAAATGTTGTTTGAAATATAACTTCGAATTATCTCTCTTATATAAATTAAAATTTTATGTTGATATGACCAATGGGGAGCCTGCATGTGATATGTCGGCTCTCTTTTATTTTTATATATGCAATTATAACCGTTTGTTTTTGTTAATTTGAGCAAATTGAAGTGAAATAATTAACTGTTTTGTGTTAACCAATTAAGAAATTTCCTATCTTTGCCCCTATGAAAAAGAAAACGATTTGGACCATAGCCGTTATTATGGGCTTTTCGTTCCTTGCGCTGCTATTCCTGCAGCTCAGTTACATCCAGGAAATGGTGAACATGAAGAAGGAACAGTTTGACGAGTCGGTCAACAGAGCCCTATATCAAGCTTCAAGAAACTTGGAGCTGAATGAAACTTTGCGCTATCTTGAAAAGGATGTCAATGAGACTGAACGCAAGGCTAGTAAGAAGGATTCTGTGGGAACCCGCAGCGGTCAGCTGGATGGAACCATCCAGCACTCTCATCAGTATTCTGTGGTAGGTAAGGATGGTACGGTCTATTCATCCTTCGAGTTGAAGACCATTGCAACCAATCCTGGCAACAAGCCGAAGGCGATGATTCTGCGCAGCGACAAGAACTCGCTTAATGAGACTCAGAAGTCCTTGCAGGAGATTGTGAAGAATCGCTATGTGTATCAGAAAGCGTTGCTCGACGAAGTGGTTTATTCCATTCTCTACTCGGCATCCGATAAACCATTGAAGGAACGAATCAACTTCAAGCAGTTGGATCAGGATCTCAAGGCAGAGATGATGAACAATGGAATCAATATCCCTTATCACTTTACGGTAACAACCCAGGATGGTCGGGAGGTGTACCGTTGCCCGGATTATACCGACGAGGGTGAGGAATACAGCTATTCTCAGGTACTCTTCCGCAACGACCCGCAGTCGAAGATGGGAGTTGTAAAGGTTCACTTCCCAGATATGAACAGCTACATCTTCTCCAGTGTACGCTTCATGATTCCTAGTGTCATCTTTACGCTGGTATTGCTCATCACCTTTATCTTCACCATCGTGGTCATCTTCCGGCAGAAGCGATATACGGAGATCAAGAATGACTTCATCAACAATATGACCCATGAGTTGAAGACGCCTATTGCTAGCATCAGTCTGGCGGCACAGATGCTCAACGACCCGTCGGTTTCCAAGAGCGAGCAGATGCAGAAGCATCTGGGTGGTGTGATAGATGATGAATCGAAGCGACTCCGCTTCCTGGTAGAAAAGGTATTGCAGATGAGTATGTTTGACCGCAAGAAGGCGGTGTTCAAGAAGAAGGAGCTCGATCTGAATGAAATCGTTGAGAATGCGGCTCACTCTTTCGCCCTCCGCGTAGAGCATACGGGAGGAAAGATTTACGTGGATATCGAGGCGATAGACTCTACGCTCTATGTGGATGAGGTTCATTTCCAGAATGTTATTTTCAATCTGATGGACAATGCCGTGAAGTATCGTAAACCCGAAGAGCCTCTGTTTGTCACGATGAAGACATGGAATGATGAACATCATCTGTATCTCTCTATCAATGATACGGGTTTGGGTATGAAGAAGGAGAACCTGAAGAAGATCTTCGACAAGTTCTACCGCGTACATACGGGCAATGTGCATGATGTGAAGGGCTTCGGCCTCGGTCTCGCCTATGTGAGGAAAATCGTGGAATTGCATGGTGGAGAAATCAAGGTTGACAGCGAATTGGGCAAGGGTACTACCTTTACCATCAAGCTGCCGGTGATACATGATTAAAAGACAATGATAAATAGAATATTAACAAGTAAAAATAATAAGAATATGGAAGAGACAGTAAAAATCCTGCTTTGCGAGGATGATGAGAATTTGGGTATGTTGCTTCGTGAGTATCTGCAGACCAAGGGCTTTGCTACAACATTGTGCCCTGACGGTGAGGCAGGTTTCAAGGAGTTCACCAAGAACAAGTATGATATTGCCGTACTCGATGTGATGATGCCTAAGAAGGATGGCTTTACCCTGGCTCAGGAGATTCGCCAGCAGACGGCAGATCTGCCAATCGTATTCCTTACTGCCAAGACTTTGAAGGAGGATATTCTGGAAGGCTTCAAGATAGGTGCTGACGATTATATCACCAAGCCTTTCTCTATGGAGGAGCTGGTGTTCCGTGTAGAGGCTATCCTGCGCCGTGTACGTGGCAAGAAGACCAAGGAATCTACCATGTACCACATCGGTAAGTTTACCTTCGATACACAGAAGCAGCTGCTTACCATCGGTGATGAGCAGACCAAGCTGACAACCAAGGAGAATGAGCTTCTTGCTCTTCTCTGTGCTCATGCCAACGAGATTCTTCAGCGTGATTTCGCATTGAAGACCATCTGGATTGACGACAACTACTTCAATGCGCGCTCTATGGATGTGTATATCACCAAACTCCGCAAGCATCTGAAGGAAGATCCGCAGATTGAGATTATCAATATCCATGGTAAGGGCTACAAGCTCATCGTGCCGGATATGGATTAGGAATATGGATTGACGGAAAAGCTGTAAGCTGTATAGGGCAGTAGAAGGCTATCTATGGAAAAAGAGAAAAGGGATAAGTTTGCAGAAAACCTATCCCTTTTTTTCTTTCATTTCTGAATCGTCTTATCTGAAACATCATGTCCAGGTTCCGTTTCTTATCCCTTCTTCAGCGAATAGACAAATCCGGCAATGCCAGCCAGGATGAAGAACAGACCTGCAAACAGCATGATGTTGTTCTTGATGGCGAAGGCGAAGCTTGCCGCAAGCAGCAGAACGCCCAAAACGATGAAGGTCATACCCATGGAAGGGAGGGTATGGAGCGATTTTTTGAGTCTTTTATCCATATTTTCGTGCAATTAACAATTATTTTCTGCAAAAGTACAAAAAATATTTGGTTAATTCAAGAAAAAGTTGTAATTTTGCACCGCAATTCGTGAAATGGGGTGTGTTTACGCGCACATTTCTATGTTTTGCAAGAGAATTTTAATATTAATTTTTTTAATTATTTACAAAAGTAGTATGAATCAATACGAAACCGTTTTCATTTTGACTCCCGTTTTGTCTGATGAACAGATGAAGGAAACGGTCGCTAAGTTCGAGAAGGTACTCACCGATAATGGTGCTGAGATTCTGAACAAAGAGGCTTGGGGTTTGAAGAAGTTGGCTTACAACATCGAGAAGAAGACATCAGGCTTCTACAGCTTGGTTGAGTTCAAGGCTGAGCCAACTGTTATCGCTAAGCTCGAGACAGCTTATCGCCGCGACGAGAAAGTAATTCGTTACATGACTGTTAAACTTGACAAGTATGCTGCCGCTTACGCAGAGAAGCGTCGTGCAAAGCTTGGTAAAAAAGAGGAGGCTTAATCATGGCAGATCAGAAATCAGAAATCCGTTATTTGACCGCTCCTTCTATCGACACAAAGAAGAAGAAGTATTGCCGTTTCAAGAAGAGCGGTATTAAGTACATCGACTATAAGGACCCAGAGTTCTTGAAGAAGTTCTTGAACGAGCAGGGTAAGATCCTTCCACGTCGTATCACAGGTACATCTTTGAAGTATCAGCGCCGCGTGGCACAGGCTGTTAAGCGTGCTCGCCAGATCGCTTTGCTTCCTTACGTAACCGATTTGATGAAGTAATTTAAGGAGGAGAAGAAGAATGGAAATTATTTTGAAGCAAGATATTATCGGTCTTGGATACAAGAACGATATCGTAAATGTAAAGAGTGGTTATGGTCGTAACTTCCTTATCCCTACAGGTAAGGCTGTTATCGCTTCTCCATCTGCTAAGAAGCAGTTGGCTGAGGATTTGAAGCAGCAGGCTCACAAGCTTGAGGCTATCAAGGCTGAGGCTGTTAAGAAGGGCGAGGCTCTCAATGGCATCGTTCTTACTATTGCTGCTAAGGTTAGTGCTACTGGTCAGCTCTACGGTTCAGTTAACGCTGCAACTGTTGCTGAGGAGCTCGCTAAGAAGGGCATCGAGGTTGATCGCAAGATCATCACTATGAAGGATGCTAAGAAGGTAGGCGAGTACGAGGCTACTGTACACTATCATAAGGAGGTTGAGGTTAAGGTTCCAGTTAACGTTGTTGCTGAGAACGCTCCTGTTGCAGCTCCTGCTGCTGAGGAGGTTGCAGCTGAGGCTGTAGCTGAGGAAGAGGCTCCAGCAGCTGAGTAATCCTCAATAATATAATCTCAAATCGACACAAGTACGAAAATTTTCGCACTGTAAAGCAAATTAATATAAAGATCCCTTTTGCCGAAAGGCATTAGGGATTTTTTTGTTTCTGTATTCCTATATCAGGGTAAAATCGTATAATATAGTGGAAATTTAGTATATCTATAACTTTATTTTAGCTTATTCTCTCCCGATTCTCAGAAAAATATTGTATCTTTGCAGCCGAATTCATGGAATTCGCTTTTAAAAAAGAAATTATTAATAATAAATTTTTAAAATAGATAAAAATGAAAGCATTTGTTTTCCCTGGTCAGGGTTCTCAGTTCGTAGGTATGGGTAAGGATCTCTACGACAACAACGCATTGGCAAAAGAACTTTTCGATAAGGCTGATGAAATTCTCGGCTTTAAGATTACTGATATTATGTTCGCTGGTACAGACGAGCAGTTGAAGGAAACCAAGGTTACCCAGCCTGCAGTATTCCTCCACTCTGTTATCTCTGCTCTTTGCCTGGGCGATGAGTTCCAGCCTGCTATGGTAGCTGGTCACTCTCTCGGTGAGTTCTCAGCCTTGGTAGCTGCAGGTGCTATGGCCTTCGAGGATGGCTTGAAGCTGGTGGCTGCACGTGCCAACGCTATGCAGAAGGCCTGCGAGGCTAATCCTGGAACTATGGCTGCCATCATCGGTTTGCCTGATGAGAAGGTTGAGGAAATCTGCGCTCAGGTTAGCACAGAGGGCAACGTTGTAGTTGCTGCCAACTACAACTGCCCTGGTCAGCTCGTTATCTCTGGTAATGTTGATGCTATCAATGCTGCCTGCGAGCAGTTGAAGGCTGCCGGTGCCAAGCGTGCCCTGCCATTGAAGGTAGGTGGTGCTTTCCACTCTCCATTGATGCAGCCAGCAAAGGACGAACTTCAGGCAGCTATCGAGAAGACTGCTTTCTCAGCTCCTAAGTGCCCTGTTTATCAGAATGTAGATGGCAAGCCTCATACAGATCCAGCTGAGATTCAGCAGAACCTCATTGCTCAGCTCACAAGTTCAGTACGCTGGACAGCTTCTGTTCAGGCTATGATTGCTGATGGTGCTGACGATTTCACAGAGTGTGGTCCTGGCAAGGCTTTGCAGGGTATGATTGGCCGCATCGACAAGACTGTAGGTAATCACGGTATTGCATAATCATCTATCAGAATAATCATGCGTTTTATCTTTCCGGCAAAGGCGTTGCCGGGAGGATAAAACGTTTTATCATTTAAGTAACGACCGCTAAATGAAGGAAAAAATAGTTATTTACCAGGTTCTCCCCCGATTGTTTGGTAACAGGAATACCACTCGTAAGGAGAATGGCACCATTGAAGAAAACGGTTGCGGAAAGCTTAATAACTTTAGTGATGAGGTGTTGGCCCGTATTCATGACATGGGTTTCACTCATATCTGGTTTACAGGTGTGATTCGTCACGCTACACAGACAAACTACTCATCTTATGGTATTCCTACCCAGCATGCTGAGGTGGTAAAGGGCAAGGCTGGATCGCCATACGCCATTACCGACTATTATGACATCGACCCTGATCTGGCCGTGAATGTCAGCCTGAGAATGAAGGAGTGGGAGACTCTTATCGAGCGTACGCACAAGGCTGGTATGAAGGTCATCATGGACTTTGTGCCGAACCATGTGGCTCGTGAGTATCATTCCATCTGCAAACCGGCAGGTGTACGGGATCTGGGAGAAGATGATGATACCAATATGCACTTCTCTACGAAGAATAATTTCTATTATACATGGGGCGATCTCGACCTGAATGAAGTTCGCTACTCTAAACCGGAGTTCAAGGCTTATAATGCCAAGGATGCCAAAATCTATGAGCCATACGAGGAGAGTCCGGCAAGAGCTACGGGAAATGACCGTTTCGACAACCGCCCGGGTTGCAACGACTGGTATGAGACCGTGAAGCTCAACTATGGTGTGGATTACTGCGATGCAGGTGGCAGAAGCTATCATTACGAGCCGGTGCCAAGCACCTGGGGTAAGATGACGGATATCCTGCTCTACTGGGCAAGCAAGGGTGTAGATGGATTCCGCTGCGACATGGCAGAGATGGTGCCTACGGCATTCTGGTCATACGCTACGGCGATTCTGAAGTCCAAGTTTCCTCATATCATTGTTATCGGTGAGGTGTATGATCCTAACCAGTATCGCAACTATGTGAAGGCGGGATTCGATTATCTCTACGATAAGGTGGGCATGTATGATTGTCTTCGCGGTGTGATTCGTGGTGAGCGTCCGGCAGCCAGTATCACTCACGAGTGGCAGGTGGTGGATGACATCCGCGATCACATGCTCTACTTCCTGGAGAACCATGATGAGCAGCGCATAGCCAGCGACTTCTTCTGCGGCAGCGCCATGAAGGCGATTCCTGCAGCAGCCATGAGTCTCTTCTTCCAGAAGAATCCTTTCATGCTCTACAGCGGACAGGAGTTTGGCGAGAAGGGTATGGACAAGGAAGGATTCAGCGGCAGAGATGGCCGTACTACGATATTCGACTACTGGAGTCCGGAGACCCTGACCCATGCTTATCAGGAAGGTGAGGAGGAAGCATATACTGCAGAGCAGAAATATCTGGCTGCTACCTATCGCCAGCTTCTCCGTCTTGCCAATGAGGAGAAGGCGCTTCGCGAAGGTGATACCTTCGACCTGATGTATGTGAATCCGGGTTCAGAGGGCTTTGATCCACGTACCAATTTTGCCTTTCTTCGCAAGAAGGATAATGAGGTGATGCTCATCGTGCTCAACTTTGCCCAGGAGGCTCGCCAGCTGCAGGTATGCATCCCTGGTCATGCTTTTGATTTCTTCCAGATTACGGAAGAGGAGGTTCTGGTAACTGAATTGTTCTCGGGAGGCAAGAAGAAGGTAGAGTTGAAGAGGAATGGCGTATTCCCGATATCAATGGATGCTAACGGAGTAAGAATCTATAAATTCAATGTTAAGATGGAGGAAAGTGATATCATATTGAATGAGCATCATAAGGAGAAATTCCCTCCTGCTCATACGGCTGAGCATCTGCTCAATCAGTTGATGGTTCGCCTGTTTGGCTGTGAGCGCAGCCGCAATGCACATATTGAGCGCAAGAAGAGTAAGATGACCTTCGTAGTCGATCACAAGCCTACCCGCCAGGAGGAGAAGGAGATTGAGACGGAGATGAATCGCCTGATAGAGCTTGATATGCCTGTGACTTACGAGTTTGTGGATCGCGACCACATTCCAGCAGAGGTGAAACTCGATCGTTTGCCTGATGATGCTAGTGAAACCTTGCGTCTGGTTCGTATCGGCGATTATGATGTTTGTCCATGTATTGGCAAGCACGTCCGTTCAACGGCTCAGATTGGCAAGTTCGTATTGCTTGGTACCAATTGGGATGAGCATGCGCATTCTTTGCGTATCCGCTTCAAGATTGTACAATAATATAAAATAAGCAGCAATGGAGTAATAGCCCATTGCTGTTTTTTTTTCTTGAATAATCCCTGCTTCCTTCTTTCCTTTTCTTTCGCGCACATAAATGTTTTTTCTCGAAAAAGTATCAAAGTATCATTGAATTCTGGCATGTTGTTGATACATAAAGGCTTATAAAGTGGGACTTCCGAATATGTTTACAAAAAAGTATCATGGAAGTATCATGAATTCCATAGAAGTATCATAAAATTCAGGTAAGTCGCTTACAAGAAAGCCTTTTTGGGAGGATTTATGTCTAGAAAAACAGGAGTAAAAACTAAGAAATGTCTAGTATTTCCGGTTTATACAATTGATAATGTCTAGTATTTCCGGTTTATACAATTGATAGTGTCTATCTTTTTAGTTTATAAAGTATGTCAATATTAACCAGGAATAAGATGCAGACAACTGCAGTTAGGAATAAGCACATTGGCTGGTCCCTGAGTGCTCGTCACACGGGCACTCAGGGACCATGTGATGGGCATCGACAGCCCATAAAATGGGCACTCATTGCCCGTACGGTGGGCATCGAGTGCCCATTTTATGGGGTGATTTTTGGGCAATTTATTTGAGCAAGCGATTGTAGTTTCCTATATTTAGTTGACTACATTTTTGTGTTTTTGTACAATGCTTTATGGTGATTTGATGATACTTCTATGGAAATCATGATACTTCTATGATACTTCTTTGTAAACATATTTAAAAGTAACATTTTGTAAACCATTACGCATCAGCAATATACAAGCGAACAATGATACTTTGAGACTTTTTTTAAGAAAAAATGTTTATGTGCGTGAATAAAGGAATGGATGAATCTGCGTCATTTGTAAGTGGCTCCTCACATCATTTTCATGAAAAATACAGAAAGTTAGAAAAAAACTCTTGAAAGTTTGTCAGTCTCATTTCTTTTTGTTATATTTGCATCCGTAAATATCAGTATATTGAAGATAAAGGCTGATATAATGGATAAATATCATTATAATGATAGATAAATAAATGAAAGAATATGGCAGATTTATATGAATATTCTACTCCAGAGTTGGTACGCTTGCTGGGAGTGAGATTCAAGGAATATAGAATGAGATGCAATCTCACCCAGAAAGAGGTTGCCAAGCTTACGGGGCTTGGCTTGACCACCATCCACAAGTTTGAGAATGGAACAGCGGGCAATCTTTCGCTTGCCACTTTTCTTCTCTTGTTGAAGGTGGTGGGGCAGATTGATGCCATAAATGATGTGCTTCCAGAACTACCCCCTTCACCTTATCTGATGAGAAGGGATGAGAAAAGGGCACAGAGGATTCGTCATACAAAACGATGATAGGTGGATCAGTTCCATAGAGTCAGCGATAAATGCTCATCTCGTATCATGGGGGTTGGAGGATAAAGACAACAGTTCTTCTTCTTCTTCTTCTTTTGAGATAGATGGCAAAAGTTGTACAGATGTTCGCATAGAACAGGCCTACAAAGGCAACTTCCATTTGTATGCAAGCATAGATGGGCGAGGCTGTAAGTTTATTATCGGAAAGAACAAGCCCGAATATGCTTTGATTCAAGAGTTGGGATTGTCCAATCTTTCTAAATCGATGCTCAGAGATTTGGTTGCGAAATATCTGGTGAGATAGAAGAAATGGGATAAAAAACAGAAAACGGCAGTTTCTTTGATAATACTTTTCTATTGTCTTCATCAATTATGAGGATAAAATCATACATAGTGCAATGTACTTGTTGTATATCAGCTATATTAACGAAGCAACAAACTTTGTAGAAAGCCTAGGTGGTGGTATCGATACTAAGGATTGGGGATATGAGAAGGACGAAGATGAGATAGAATGGATAAGACGATGCTTGCGACAAGCTACTCGAATGGTAAAACCAAGAAAGGGCAAAGGATTGAGTCGATAACAAAACCTGCCATTCTCTTTTATAATGAACGAGAATGGCAGGAATGAATCCTTATCTATTCTTTGTGTCTTATTGCAAGCGGAAAGTGACGGAAATACTACATTTCACTTTTACGGCTTTACCATTTTTTAGTCCAGGATACCATTTGGGCATGGCTTTGACTACTCGCAAAGCTTCATTGCCCAACGTAGGGTCGTATGGTTTGTCTGCCAACTTTATGTTAGTTAGCATTCCATTTTCATTTACTACAAATTCAACTTTGATTATCCCTTGAATGCCTTGTTCTTGTGATACAGCTGGGTATCTAAGATTAGATGCTATATATGTATTTAACGCATTGGTACCACCTGGGAAAGAAGGCTCTTGCTCAACAGCATCACCATCGTATATTATTTCCTTGTCCCCACTTTCGTTCTGTTCTTTTTGGGTCACTTTGGCCAAGTGTTTATTCTGTTCCTTTTTGAACACATAAACATAATTGGCAAGATACTTATTCTCTAAACCTAAATCATTGAATCTTACAGCTACAGGTTTTGCTTTGCTTGTGAAAGTAACTTTTATGCTATCCGCATTATGAAAGAAGTCTCCCCTTACAGTCCCTCTATCTTCGTTGTCCCATCTTATATAAGGAGTCAGGCTGAACAAGATTGTTGAAGGACATAAGTCATTATCGTCAGGTCTATTAGGTACTGTGACATAGACAAAATTGTCACATCGGCGCAGAGCTTCCCACATTTGCCCTTTACCATAAAATTCGTTATGATTAAAGTTCTGCTTAAACTCTTTAGCCATATCGTAAGGAACCTTATAGCGTATTCTTGCAATTATATTATTGCCGAAATCACATATTATAGGAAATTCTTCCTTGTCTGCATCATAAGTGTCCAATCTCATCTCCCAATTGTTATGCTTAATTTCGGAACTAATAACACTGTAGCAAATAGAGTCAAACACCGCTTTTGAGTACTCTTGCAAACGTTTGTCGTAATCAGCGGATTTTTCGAATTCACGTCTATCATTCCATTTTTCAAAATCTCCTTTTATCTCCTCGTTGTATCTATATTCTGCTGAGAATATAGACAATTCGGTTTCTTCCTCTTTCTCAGTATCATTCCATGTACCTCTTCTGGATGTCGAATAATTACTATGAACCTTTCTTTTATCAGCCTGTCTGCTTCTTATGGGCACAGTTTTTCCCTTGATTACCTGTGCAGGATTCCCCGACTTTCTTATTCGAGGTGTAACCTTTCTTGTCTGAGCATTGACTGCGACAAGAACAAATAGCGCAGCCGCTATCATTAAAATTGTTTTCTTCATTGCTTTATATTTTAATTGTTTTCAATCATAGGAAATTATATATTCCAACTTCCACCTTGACTCCATTGTTTTCACCTCTTGAAAACCTTATGTATCTTTTTCCTTCGTCATATTCCGACTTTGCTATATAATAAGTTTGATATCCGTAACCTTTCTTTATCAGTTCCACCTGGAATGGATTGAAATCGTAATACTCTTTATTGACAATATCCGTAACATTCAGCCCCTCACATACAAGTTTTTCAGAAACAGGGAATGTCATTATTGACTTCGCCAATTTGTTGAAATCTTCTGCATTGTTCAGTTCTAAATACAATTTTCTTGAAGCTATTGCAGGCAAAACAAAATCCTCGTATGATGCTTCGTCATCATATTCATAAACATTACCTTGTCCATCAGTCAAATACATATAGTAATATTCGCCATCACCAATGTATTGGAAGACATAAGTGGCTTCATCGGAATCAGCAGTAGAATCTGTCATCTCACTACTTGATGAATGCTCTTTAGCTGCTTCTTTAACGGCATTCTTTCCGAATTCTTTTAACCCAATCTTACCTACACAGAGCAATATGATGACAAGTACAGGCAATAGAACTTTCCATGTTCTTCGAATAAAGGAAGGCTTCTCATCCATCTCTTCTTCACTATAATCTTCTGGTTCTTCGCTTTCTGTCTGTTGAGGGTTGCCAGGCACATCGTTTGTGTCAAGCCATTCTCCGCAGTATCTGCACTTTTTTGCCACAGCGAGTATTTCCTCTCCGCAATATGGGCAATGTTTGTATTTTGAATTCATAATTCTATTGTTTTTAGTTGGTTTCGTATTATATTTCTGATGAGTTGTTCTATGGCTTCTGCATTTTTACAACAATAAAGATTATAATTTTCTATAGTGTCATTATGCTCGCCATGTAGAGCAGAAATTTGGACAACTTTGTACTGGTTTTTACTTGCCAACTCATACACCGTGTTCACGGTATCTTTAGAAGTACGTGAGGCGCACACGATAATTTCACAACCAGCATCAATAAGTTTTTCTATTGGTTCACGATTTCCCCAAGAATCTCCCACAGATGATATGCCTATACCATGCTCGACATTTTTATCTTGTACAATGGACAAGAAATCTCCTGTACTTTCAGGGTAATGTCCTGTAAGGCGGAAAAACAACTCTCTGATTGATGTCGTTTTTCCAGAATTAGCTCGTGCGCTAAGACAGATAATTGTTTTGTCAATCATACCGTTCCGTTTTTTGCCAACGGCTACCATATTGGCATGATTAATAAATGGTTGGTATATATACATGAAAGCGTGGAGCCAGTCCTGTCACTCGTTCCACTTGTTAAGGCCTTCGCATTGCCCTGTTCGTCCGAAACGAGCAACGCCGAAAGCCCCACGCCAGTGTAAGTATATAGAAAGCACCCTTGACAACGAACAATGGAATCGTCCGAAGCCAATGAGGGCTGTATATAATACACCCCATGAGGCGTTCCCGTTGCTTTGTCTTTGACGAACAGTTGAGAGTTTGCGAAGTTCTAACAAGTCAAAACCAAAGCGTACAGTTACGCCTTATATGTATATATGTCTGCCCAACCTCTGCCCATCGGGGCTTCCGGTATGGGTATAGACGTTACAAAGGTAACACTTTTATCTTGAAAACCACTTTGTTTGGCTGGAAAAATTTGATTTTATGGTCTGATTTAACATTATTAAATACAAATATATCAAAGAAATCCACTTTTGCGTGATTTTTCTTGCTAAAAAGTTTGTATTATCAATAATTATTCGTATCTTTGCAGCGTCAGTTCCCACCAAGCCTCTCAACGATGCTCAAATGCGTGGGGCTTTTTTGTATGTATACGTTTATTCTCAAAATACTCTAATGGAAAGAATACCGCACTTCACAAAACATTATATGACAGAGACGGATTTGGTGGCTCTGTTGGAAAGTCGCGGGCTTATCATTTCTGATGAAGCTAAGGCGGTACGATATTTGGAGAGTATCGGGTACTATCGTCTTTCTGCTTATATGTACCCATTCTTGAAAGTTCCAAAAGAATCCCATCAGTATAAAGAAGAAACAACTTTTCAGCAAGTGCTGAATCTTTATCGCTTCGACAAAAAGTTGCGTATGCTTCTTCTCAATGAAATTGAAAAAGTTGAGATAGCCATTCGTCGGGCTATTATGAATATTCCTGTGCAGATAACTGGGGATATTTATTGGCTGACTAATTCGGTTCATTTTGCCAACCAAAGAACTTTCCAAGATACAAAGAACACCATTGATAAGGAATACGCAAAATCAACAGAAGAGTTCATTAAGCATTTCAAAAACTGCTATTGTGACCCATATCCTCCATCATGGATTTTGGGCGAGTTGCTGACAATGGGTAATGTGAACATGGTTTATCGTAATCTGAAAGCAGACAAGATACGTAAGCGCATTTCTCACTATTTTGGTTTGCAACCTATAGTCTTGGAATCTTGGATAACATCTTTGACATTGTTGAGAAATGCTTGTTGCCACCATTCAAGAGTGTGGAACAAGGTAAGTTCTATTATGCCTGTATCTCCAAGAAGGATTGCACATTCTTGGATTACACAGCCTTCAAACCCTCAAAGAGTATATTTCACAATCTGTATCATCAAGTATTTTCTTGATTTTATATCGCCTAACAATGATATGTTAGTCAAGATACAAACGCTATTTTCCAATTATCCGGAGATAAATCTGGCAGCTCTTGGATTTCCGAATGAATGGGAGAGCGAACCTTTATGGACGCAAGGGATGTAAGTGCTCTTACCCAAAGAATTCAAGAATTGGAAAAAGAAAATGCCAGACTTAAAGAGATTCTTGAAAAGAATGGGATAGAATATGAAAGTTTTGAATCAAAGACCTGCAACTTTAATCATATAGAAGCAACATCTGTTTCTATATGCCAATTCACTTTACAGGAAAAGGTTACCATATTTCAAAGTGTATTCCGAGGGCGTGATGATGTTTTTGCTAAGCGTTGGTATAGTAGTACAACCCAAAAGTCTGGCTATCAACCTGTATGCACGAGAGAATGGAATCGAGAATTTTGCGATAAACGAAAATATAAGTGTGCAGATTGTCCCAACAGGCAGTTCGCTCCTTTGACATACAATGATGTTTTCAATCATCTTGCTGGAAAAGATGTGTGGGGACGTGATGTTATTGGACTTTATCCAATACGAAAGGACAACACTTGCTGTTTCCTTTGCACAGACTTTGATGACAAGAGCTGTGAACATGGCTATAAGAATGATGTGCTTTCCTTTGTAAATGTTTGCAAAACTTGGAATGTGCCTTGTTACATCGAACGCTCACGTTCTGGCAATGGAGCTCATGTGTGGATATTCTTTGATATGCCAATAACTGCTTTCAAGGCACGAAAGTTAGGAAATGCCATTCTTACAGAGGCGATGAATAGTGATGTCCATCTTTCTTTCAAGTCATACGACCGGTTCTTTCCTAACCAAGACACCTTGCCCGAAGGTGGTCTTGGCAATCTTGTAGCCTTACCATTGCAGGGGATGGTTCGACGCAAAGGAAACAGTGTATTCGTTGATGAAGATTTCAATGCGTATGCTGACCAATGGGAATTGTTATCACAAATTCGTAAGTTGTCGGAGGTAGAACTTGATATGTTGTTACGGCTACATACTGTGCCAACATTGGGCGAACTCTCGAAGACCAGTGAGGCAAAGCCTTGGGAGACACCTCAAATGGATATGATGCAAACAGATTGTTATCCAAAGGAAATTGTGCTGACAAGAGCTAATATGCTATATATACCTTTGGCAAGTCTGTCTACCAAATGCGTGAACGTTTTCAAGCGCATGGCTGCTTTCCGTAATCCTGAATTTTATGAGAAGCAAGGGATGCGCTTGTCTACGTATAATATTCCACGTATCATTTCGTGTTCGGAAATAACAGACGACTATCTTGTTCTTCCTCGTGGTTGTGAGGATGCGGTTCGAGACATCCTAACCCAGCATAATGTTAAGGTAATGATTTCAGACAAGACTAACCATGGGCATAGTATAAAGGTTACATTCAGAGGAGGTCTTCGAGAAGAACAGCAAAAGGCAATGGAAGCTTTTGCTGGGTATAATGTCGGAACGCTATCAGCAGCAACAGCGTTTGGAAAGACCGTGTTTGCCATCGGAGTGATAGCAAAGAGAAAGGTCAATACACTAATACTTGTTCACAACAAGGCATTGCTTGCGCAATGGAAGGAGCGGTTGGAATCGTTTCTTAATATTGATGAAACAATAGAAGTGCCTGAAACAAAACGAGGCAGGAAAAAGAAAACTTCCGCCATTGGTTGCTTATATGCAGGCAAGAACTCACTGCATGGCATAATTGATATTGCTTTGATACAATCTTGTTTGAGTGAAGGCGAAGTAAAGCCTTTTGTCAAGGATTACGGTATGGTGATAGTTGATGAATGTCACCATGTGTCTTCAGTCAGCTTCGAGCTGGTTCTTCGACAAGTGACTGCTACTTTTGTTTATGGTTTGACCGCAACTCCAATCAGAAAAGATGGGCATCAACCTATTATCTTTATGCAATGCGGAAAGATAAGATTCACATCTGATACCAAGAGCCAAATGGAAAATCAAGGATTCAAACGCCTGCTGATTCCAAGGTTTACCTCGTTCCGAAGCATAATATCAGACCGTAAAACTTATGCTCAAATAACGCAAGAGTTATTCGAGGATAAGGTTAGAAATGAATTCGTTATGGAGGATGTCAAGGTTGCGATTCAAAAAGGACGAACACCTTTAGTGCTGACAACTCGTACAGCTCATGTCAAGGTGTTGGCACAAATGCTAATGCCATTTGCTGATCATGTTATACAACTCATTGGTGCGGATTCTGCTAAAGAAAAACGTCTTGCATTACAAAACCTACAGTCAATACCTACATCAGAATCACTTGTGATTGTGGCTACAGGAAAGTATGTAGGGGAGGGCTTCGATTATCCTCGCCTTGATACCCTGTTCCTTACTATGCCTATAGCCTGGAAAGGAAACGTGGAGCAATATGCAGGGCGTTTACATAGAGAATATGAAGGAAAGAGCGAAGTGTGCATTTATGATTATGTGGATATTCGTGTTCCACTTTGCGACTCTATGTATCGTAAACGACTGAAAGGATATGCTAGAGCTGGATATGGAAAGAATGTGACATCACCAGCACCAGATAAAAAATCCCAAGAATTGATATTTGAGCAAAACAATTACGAAGCGGCATTCCGAAATGATTTGGCAAAAGCCAAACATTCTGTTGTTATCGCAGTGCCAAAAGTGAAGTTCAAATATAAACCCTCTATCATGTCTGCACTCGCAAACCTTCTTCATGATGGGGTTTCTGTGGTTGTACATGTTAAAGAGGAAGGGGCCAATGAGTTAGAACTGTCAAATGCTGGAATGGATGTGGTGTGCAACAAGGAACAAACGCTACAATGTGCTGTCATAGACAAGGCTATTGTCTGGTATGGAAATATCAACTTCTTTGGCTATAACTCGGAAACAAATAATGTCATGCGAATTGCTGACCATAAAATAGCTAACGAAATGATGGAAATCCTATACTCTGCCACGGAAAACAAGGTAAATGGAGGTTAAATTAAATAGACGTTTAATCTCATTTTTTCCTGTTTTGTGGTAATCTAGAAAACCTCAGTTATAGGTATCCGATACTTGATGCCTGCACCTGAGGTCTTTGTTTATAATTCGAGCATATCGAAGTACATGGCTCTAGTGTACTTGTTGTCATCGTTCCTATCTGAATCAAAACGATAAATATTCATCCTAAAAGTGCATTATATGTTAGATTCCATTTTTTGTTGATTTCTTCGACTTCTGCATGTAGTTTCTCTCGATTAGCTCTTCTCTGCTCTGGAGTCAAGCTGTCCACTCGCTTCATTTCTTTAACGAAGCGTTCTGCGTCTTTACCCACTAGAATTGGGGTTTCTCTTATAGGTCTTGCCATATTCATATCCTCCTAATTATTTTGATGTTTGTATATTTCTTTGACCTTCATCAGATGTATGTCACCACCTTGAACAGGAGTTGGTGGGGGGTCATCTGATGAAGGTCACCACATTATTTAATTGATAATCAATAAGATGAAATGGAATCACTTATTGCTTAAACAAATCATCCATTGTAATCTCACTCTGTATCATGCCGTATTGGGCATTTCTTGCCACTCCGTAAGTCGTAACGAAGGTGAGGTGCAGAGCTTTGCTGGTACCAGTGGTTTCTCAGAACAATTCCCGGCGATAGATGATATGTTCCAGATAGGAGGGAGTAATCTCGAAGGGCTTCATCGAAAACTTCATTTCGCATAGGTTGATGGTCTGGTCTCGTCGGTCGATTACCAAATCTATCTGGGCACCTTCTCGCTTCTTTCCCTCAGAATCTACGCTGGCAGGTGCAGACCATGAGCAGATGGATGACTGAACTCCCTCAATGCCTAGGGCACGCTTGATTTGCCTGATATGATGCAGGCATACCTGCTCGAAAGCATAGCCGCACCAGGCACGGTGACTTGGCGAATCAATGGTGTCGGTCCAGAAAGTATCGTCCATGCCAGTTGAGTTCTTGATGTAGCGCAGGTGGAAGAGGGAGAAGAGGTCGGTGAGCTGATATACTGCATCTCGCTGCTTCTTGTTGATGGGGTAGTAGCGGCGGATGAAATCGCAGTTGCAGAGATCATCCAACACCTCTGATAGTCCGCCATTGTCAGGAATTTTGCATTCGCGGATGATGTCCTGTCGGGTCAAGCCCTTTGCCTTTTGAGAAAGTATCTCTACTACTTTACGATAGTTTCTGCTATCCTTAAAAAGCGAACGGAACAGGAAGTCGAACTCTCTTCTCAGTTCGCCGTTCTCCTCGAAAAACAGCTTGTTGATGTTTTGTGCCAGGCTTAAATGAGGTTTGAGCATGTTTAGATAGTAGGGCGTGCCACCTAGCATCATATAGCATTCTACTGTCTGATGGCGGTTGAATACGATATGATTGTTCTGCAGAAATTCCTCAGTTTCACCTAATGAGAAAGGTGCAAGATAGATGCTGCGGGTTACCCGGTTGTGCAGTCCTCCCTTGTCTCCCAGCAGCTTATTGACCATCCATGAGGTGGCTGAACCGCATACCACGAGCATGAGGTTCTGGTCTGAAGCCCATTGGTTCCAGAAGAGTTCGATAGCGCTGATGAAGTTGGAGCGTGGGGTGTCGAACCAAGGAAGCTCATCGATGAAAACCACTTTTCGTCTGTCACCGAGAGAAGCCAGATAGTCTTTTAGCTGGAAGAATGCTTCCAGCCATGTCTGAGGGGTTTTTCGTTTGACGCCAGAGTATGACTCCAGGGTCATCTTGAAGTTAAAGAGCTGATCTTTCTTGGTAGCCTGATAAGCTCCTGTAAAATAGAAGTCAAACTTTTCTTTGAAGAATTGTTTCACTAGGAAAGTCTTGCCGATGCGTCGTCTTCCATAGACTGCTACGAATTCCGGTTTGTTGGATTCATAGCAATCCTGCAGCGTTTTCTGTTCTTCCTTGCGTCCTATTATTTTTTTGTAGCATAATGGTAAAGTCTTATTTTATGATAACAATTAGCCCTAAGGCTCTGATAATTGGCTACAAAGATAATATTTTTATTTGAATACCGCAAAGGATTTTAGATAAAATATGCTTGAACTAGGGCGGTAACTCGTTTTTTAAGGCAGTTACCGCCCCGTTTCAAGCATGTTTTGTTGAATTGCGGTTCTATTTTTGCAGTGATATATTGTTAATAATCAGAAAAATGCTTGTTTTCTGAAATATTATCTGTATCTTTGTACATTAATTATTAAGAGTAAGATTATGGCTTCAAAGAGATATCCTTTGGGAATACAAACGTTCTCCGAAATCGTGAAGGGGAATTACTTCTATGCTGACAAGACGGCTATCGTCTACCAGTTGGCTCATTATGCCAAGTTTCATTTTCTGAGTCGCCCACGTCGATTCGGAAAATCCTTGTTTGTATCTACCCTCCAGGCTTACTTCGAGGGTAAGAAAGAACTGTTCAAGGGACTTGCCATCGAACAGATGGAGAAGGAGTGGACGGCATATCCCGTCATCCACCTGGATCTGAGCTGCGGTAAGTATTATAGTTTGGAGAATACATATTCAATTCTAAACGGAATACTAGAAATAGAAGAGAAAAAATATGGTTTAAAGGTTAATCCGATAGATGAGAAATCGTTTGGCGCACGTCTCAAGAATATCTTGCTGGCTGCCACGGCTCAAACCGGTAAGCAAGTTGTCGTTCTCATTGATGAGTATGATGCCCCGATGCATGATTCTGTAAGTGACGAAGACTTGCAGAAGACCATCCGCAACATCATGCGAGATTTCTTCAGTCCCTTGAAACAGCAAGAGAGAAACATCCGCTTTGTATTCATCACAGGCATCTCTAAGTTTAGTCAGCTCAGCATCTTCAGCGAGTTGAATAATCTCAAGATTCTCACGTTGAAGGATGAATACAGCAGCTGTTGTGGTATTACCAAGAGTGAATTGTCTCAGTATTTCCGTGAGGGTATTGAGGAGATGGCTGAACATAATGGGCTTACTTATGAGGAGACCTTAGAACAACTCAAGCTGCATTATGATGGCTACCACTTCAGTATCAATAGCGAGGATATCTTCAATCCTTACAGCATCATCAATGCTTTGGACGATAAGGAGTTTAATAGCTATTGGTTTACATCCGGTACGCCTACGTTCCTGGTAGAGTTGTTGCAGCAGAAAAATTTGGACATGCTCAATCTGGACGACCTTTGGGTTAATGACGATCGTTTTGATACCCCTACAGAAAAGCTTACAGATCCGATTCCAGTTCTTTTCCAAAGTGGTTATCTTACCATTAAAGGATATGAGCGAAGAGGAAAATTGTATCATCTCTGTTTCCCAAATCAGGAAGTAAGACAAGGCTTCTCGAAAAGTCTCGTCAGGTATTATACTGCGCAAGACATGAACAGATATGATGCCATTGTGTATGCTTATTCCAAGAATGTGCTCATCAATGACGACATGGGAGCCTTTATGCCTCACTTGAAGGCATTCTATGATAAGTTCCCATATACGATTATCAACAATAATGAGCGTCACTATCAAGCCGTGATATTCACCATCTTCACCATGCTTGGCGAAGATGTGAAGGTGGAGCATACCACTTCTGATGGAAGAATAGACCTTGTGCTCAAGACGGATAAGAGTATCTTTATCTTTGAGTTGAAATATAAGAAGTCTGCCGACATCGCCATGGCGCAAATCATCGACAAGGACTATGCCAAAGCTTTTGCTGATGATGGGCGGAAGGTTGTTAAAGTGGGTATTAACTTCTCTGAAAACCAGCGAAGTATAGAGGATTGGGTGATAGAATAAATGAAATAGAAGAAAGTTGGTGGCCTTCATCTGATGAAGGTCACCACACTAGTTTCCTCTTGTCATTTTCCGGAAAAAACAGAAAGATAGAAAATAATCTCTTGAAAGCTTGCCAGTCTCATTTCTTTTTTGTATATATACGTTTCTTCTCAAAATACGCTAATGGAAAGATACATCTCTCCGGCTATAGAGTCTGAAGAATATGTTCCAGTTCATCAAGTTCTTCCTCCTTAGTTGCCCAACTCGTTACAAATCGGCAGATGATTTCGGTATCGCTCTTTCTTTCCCATATTTCGAATGCAACTTTCTTGGAAAGAGCATCGTAGAGGGAAGGTGAAAGTACGACAAACTGCTGATTGGTAGGAGAATCGTAGGCGATAGCTATGCCATGATTCTGGAAGATGCTGCGGATACGGGTAGCCATGGCGATGGCGTGGCGCGATATCTTGAAATAGAGGTTATCCGTAAACAGCGTGTCAAACTGGATGCCTAGCATTCTGCCCTTGGCAAGCAAGGCTCCATGACGCTTTATGTTAGTGAAGAAATACTTAGGTGCCTTCATGCCTGAAAATACTACAGCTTCACCCATCATGGCACCCACCTTGGTTCCGCCTATATAAAATACATCACAATGCTTGGCAAGGAATGGCAAGTCATAGTCGCATGCCTCTGAAACCAGACCGTATCCCAGTCGTGCACCATCGATGAAGAGGCGGAGGTTATATTTCTGACAGGTTGCATATAGTGCAGTCAACTCTTCCCTGGTGTAGACCATTCCGAACTCTGTCGGCATCGAGATATAAACCATGCCTGGCTGCACCATGTGAGGATGCGTTTCATCGGCAAGGAAAGTATCCATATATGCTGACAGGGTGCTGGATGTTAGTTTACTGTTCTCTCCTGGCAGCGTAATGACCTTATGACCAAATGCTTCTACTGCTCCAGATTCATGTACCTCGATATGACCGGTCTCCACACAGATTACTCCTTCGCATCCTATGAGCACGGAATCGATAACGGTGGTGTTGGTCTGTGTACCGCCTATCAGGAAGAACACTTCAGCATTCTCATTGTACACGGCTTTACGGATTTTCTCTTTTGCAGATTCTGAGTATGAATCAAAACCATAACCGGATGTTTTCTCACTGTTTGTCTTGCCAAGAGCCTCTAGAATCTCTGGCAGCATACCATTGTTGTAATCACTTTCGAATGAAATCATATGATATAATATAATGATAATATTAGATAATCACCGCCGTTCCGCTGCATGTTACCATCAGCATGGAACCGCTGTTGCCTACGGTTTCGTAATCCAGGTCGATGCCTACGATGGCGTTGCATCCTAGGGATGCGGCACGGTCGGCCATCTCTCTGAGGGCTGTATCCTTGGCCTCGCGGAGTGTGCTTTCGTAAGAACCGCTTCTTCCGCCGATTACATCACGAACACTGGCAAAGAAATCCTTTACAAAGTTGGTACCAATGATGGTCTCGCCAGTCACTACGCCACGATATTCACGGATAGGGTGGCCTTCTATGGTTGGAGTTGTACTTAAAATCATAATCTTTTCCTTTCTTTTTATGCTATTATCAATATTAATTATAGATTAGACGATAAAAGATAGCAAAAGGTTGCAGAAAATTCAAAAATATTTGTTACTTTTGCATCGAAAGTTTAATATTTATAGGTTATATGAACAAAAAATTGATGTTTTCGGCAGCACTTGTGATGGTGCTGCTTTCGGCAAACGCTCAGAAAAGGGCGTTTACCATCGAGGATTTGTACAAGGTGAAGGGCGTATATTCTGTGAGCCTTTCGCCAGATGGTAAAACTATCTGCTATACCTCCAGTTCTTCCGACCTGAAGAACCAGAAGTCTAGCTCCGACATCTACATCATGAATGCAGATGGCTCTCATGCCAAGGCTTTTACCGAGGATGGCAAAAGCAGTTCTGCCGTGTGGAGTAAGGATGGAAAGAGTATCTTTTTCACTAATTATGAGAAGGGGACGGCTCAGGTCTATCGCATGAATCTGGCTACCTGCGAGGCGGAACAAGTAACTGATTATGAGTTGGGTATAGATAATCCGGTTATCTCTCCAGATGAGCGATACATCGCCTTTACAGCCGAGGTATATCCCGACCTGGGAGCTGATGCCAAGGCCAACATAGCCCGGATGGAGAAGAAGGACAAGGGACCTGTGCAGGCGCATATTGCCGACAAGTTGCTCTATCGTCATTGGACGAGTTATAGCGATGGCAGATGCAGTCATCTCATCCTTTTCGATACACAGACGAAGACTTACAGGGATCTGACTCCGGGTAATTATTCGCTGATATTCATGGCCGGTGGCGGAATCGCCTATGATTTTTCTCCAGACAGCAAGGAGATCTGTTTTGTCTCCAACCACGATGAGCATCAAGAGGCTAGCACCAATGCCGACCTTTGGACGGTATCTGTGAATGGGGGAGAGCCAGTCTGCATCACGAAGGAAAACAAGGCATGGGATGGTACTCCAACCTATTCGCCCGATGGCAAGTATATCGCTTACCGTTTGCAGCAAGTACCTGGCTATGAGTCTGATCGTTTCCGTCTTGCCATCTACGACCGTGCTGCAAGGAAATCTACTATCCTGACAGAGAAGTTTGACAACTGGGTGGATGATTACAAATGGGCACCAGACAGCAAGAGTATCTACTTCCTGGGTGAGGTGCAGGGCGCACAACCACTCTACAAACTCGACATTGCCAGAAAGACCATCTCGCCAGTAGTGACAGGCAAGGCTATCTCTGAGTTTGATTTCGACAATAAGGGTATGGTATATTATACTTACAGTACGACAGGCAAGCCATCGGCTCTGTATCGTCAGCAGATGAGGAAGTGGAATGGAACTCCTGTGGCTCGCGGCAAGGAACAGCAGATAACCTTCCTCAACCAGAAGTTGGAGGATGAGGTGGATATCCGTCCTTCTGAGAGCATCTGGGTGGAGGGCGCTGGCGGCGACAAGGTTCAGGTGTTCATCGTGAAACCACACAACTTTGATGCCAGCAAGAAGTATCCGCTTATCATCAATGTGCATGGCGGCCCGCAGATGCAGTGGATGAATTCCTTCCGTGGCGACTGGCAGGTTTATCCTGCTGTCGGTTATGTGGTGGCTTATCCTAATCCTCACGGTTCCACAGGATATGGCCAGGCCTTTACACGTGCCATTTCCGGTGACTGGGGCGGAAAGGTATTTGAGGATGTGATGAAGGTTACTGATAAATTGGCAACCCTGGAATATGTTGACTCCACCAGGATGGGAGCGATGGGATGGTCGTATGGTGGCTATATGATGAACTGGCTGCAGGGCCATACCAAGCGATTCAAGTGTCTGGCTTCCATGATGGGCGTATATGATCTGCGCTCAATGTGGGGCAGTACCGAGGAAGTATGGTTCCCTAACTTTGAGCTGGAGGGACAGCCTTACAATTCCGATCTCTACGAGAAGTGGTCGCCATCCTCATACATCAAGAACTTCTCTACGCCAACCCTCGTGATGACAGGCGAGCTGGACTATCGTGTACCTTATACACAGAGCTTGCAGTATTTCACGGCATTGCAGACCCTGAACATTCCTTCTCGACTGATTGTCTTGAAGTATGATGGTCATTGGCCAAGCAACCTGAAGTCGATGCCGCTCTATTACAATGCGCACCTCGACTGGTTCCATCGCTATCTCGGCGGCGCTCCTGCACCTTGGGACACAGAGAAAATGGTGAATAATGAGATAGAGTACTAAAATGCCTTATATATAATAAGGTGTAGAGAAACTGAAATAAGAAAAGCTCCATTCGCATCTGAAATGGCGAATGGAGCTTTTTTTCTGAGAATTAAAAACTTACTTTGTTTCCTGTTCTTCCTGCATATCCAGATACTGGTTGTCCTTGTCGTAGAATTCATACTGGAGGAACGCCAGTTTCTGAGATGGAATTACATTGAAGCCGAAACCATACTTAAACTGCCATTTGCGCTTCAGGGAAATGAAGCCCTTGTTGATGAAGGCAGCTACGTAAGGATTCACATACAAAGTGAATTTCTTGACGCCAATCTTGTTGACTAGGCGGTCGATTTTTCTTTCCAACTGGTCGGTGAAAAGGATGCTCGATTTGATCTTGCCCGAACCGAAGCAGGTAGGGCAGGTCTCCTCTACGTTTACGTCCATGGCTGGGCGTACACGCTGGCGGGTAATCTGCATCAGTCCGAACTTGCTCAGAGGCAGGATATTGTGCTTGGCACGGTCCTTCTGCATGTTCTTGCACATGCGCTCATAGAGCAGCTGTCGGTCTTCGGCAAGATTCATGTCGATGAAGTCCACCACAATGATTCCTCCCATATCACGGAGTCGCAACTGTCTGGCCAATTCATCGGCAGCGCCGAGGTTTACATCGAGAGCATTCGCTTCCTGACCTTTCTCACGAGTACGGTTGCCGCTGTTTACATCTACCACGTGCAGGGCTTCGGTATGCTCGATGATGAGATACGCACCGTGCTTGTAGTTGACAACTCTTCCAAAACCAGCCTTGATCTGCTTGGTGATGCTGAAGTTGTCGAAGATAGGCACCTTACCGGTGTAGAGCTTGACTATGCCCGCCTTTTCAGGGGCTATTAGAGAAACATAGTCCTTCACCTCGTTCATCACACCTTCATCGTTGACGAAGATGTTCTCGTAAGATGGGTTAAACAAGTCACGCAGGAGAGCGACGGCTCTTCCGGTCTCCTCGAAAGCGAGTTGCGGGCGCTGCTGGGTCTTCTGCACCTTGGCGATAGCATCCTCCCATCGCTTCACCAGGACTTTCAGCTCAGCATCGAGCTCAGCGACTCTCTTTCCCTCAGCCACAGTGCGGACAATTACACCGCAATTCTTTGGTTTTACGCTGTGAATGAGTTGTTTGAGTCGGGAGCGTTCTTCACCGCTTTTGATTTTCGACGAGACAGAAACTTTATCACCGAATGGCATGAGTACCAGGTATCGTCCTGCGAATGAGATTTCGCCCGTAAGACGAGGACCCTTGGTAGAGATTGGTTCCTTTACGATTTGCACCAGCACTTCCTGTCCCACTTTGAGAACATTCTGAATGCTGCCGTCCTTTTCCAGTTCAGGCAGTTTGCTGGCTTTAGAGAATGGGAAAAGTTTCTTTCTGTCGCTCTGTACTTGTTTAAGGTACTTCTGGTAGGAATTAAAATGACTTCCCAGGTCAAGATAATGAAGAAAGGCGTCGCGTTCATAACCTACATCTACGAAGCATGCGTTAAGTCCCGGCATGAGTTTCTTAACCTTTGCGATGTAGATGTTTCCCACAGAGAACGAAGCCTCACGTGGTTCATTCTGGTATTCCACCAGCTGCTTATCCTCCATGAGAGCGATAGAAATGTCCTTCTGCTGGACGTCAATTACAACTTCGCTTGTCATACTCTTCAATAATCTTTTTACTTAAAGTTACTAATAACACTTTACAAAAAGGGGCATGCCTATCCATGTTGATATGACACGCCCCCTCAGTCTGTGGAACCGACTGAGAGCATTTTCAGCTTCTAGAAAAGCTTACTTGCTCTTATGTCTGTTCTTACGTAATCTCTTTTTACGCTTGTGAGTAGCCATCTTGTGGCCCTTCTTTTTCTTTCCGTTTGGCATGATTTTAAAATTTTAAAATATTGTTATTATAAAAATGTTAATTCTCTTACTGAGCGTTCTGCATCTCCTCGATGAAGCTCTTAGATGGCTTGAAGCTTGGCAAGTCGTGAGCTGGGATGGTGAGAGTGGTGTTCTTAGAGATGTTGCGAGCGGTCTTAGCTGCACGGTGCTTGATGTTGAAGCTACCGAAGCCACGCAGGTAAACATTCTCCTTGTTCTGGATGAGGCTCTTCTTCACCTCCTCCATGAACGACTCTACTACTATGCTAACTTCCTTCTTAGCCATACCAGTAGCGATTGCTACTTCATTTATGATATCTGCTTTGGTCATTTCTCTTCTTTTATTTATTTTTATACTTAATAATCTCAAATCGGTGTGCAAAGATACAAGTTTTTTGCGATATAACAAAATAGTTAAGGCTTTTTTTGCAAAAAAAATGCTCTAAGTATTTGCATATTAGGTTTTTATTCTGTATTTTTGCACTAAAATTGAGAATTTATGGCTTTTAAGAGACATTTTTTAGTGATGATATGGATGGCTTTCAGCGTCTTATCGCTGTCTGCCAAGAAGGAGTGGAATGCGGATAATGTGCCGATTCCCTTCCTTCAGGACTCCACGCAGTATGTTTCCGATCCCGATGGCTATGTGGATAGGGCACTCAAAGATTCGGCTAATTTCTACCTGCAAAAGCTGAAGCAGGAGTGTGGCGTGCAGAATGTGCTCATCATCGTGGGCAGGGTGGCTAACCGGGATGCTTTCCGGATGGCACAGGATGTGGGCAACAAGTATGGCATCGGCTACAAGAAAAGCCGCAGGGGACTGGTTGTCGTGATTGCCGTGGAAGACCACAAGTACTTCATCGCTCCCGGCAGCGGACTGGAGGGAGAGCTGACGGATGTGGATTGCGATGATATTGCACGTGCCTGCATCGTGAAGTACATGCGCGAGGATGCTCCCGGCGAGGCTGTAGCCTCTGTGAGCCGTGCTATATATAATAAGGTGAAAAGCGGACGTACTGGAATTGAGTCGGTAGATGAGGGGACGGTGAATGATGAAGAGGATTGGGCACTGGTCGTTATTCTGTTCCTTCTCTTTTTCGGAATCCCGATCTATTACCTCGTCCGTTACATCCTGGAGCAGGTGGGTCTGGTTAAACCAAGACCGAAGGGAAAGGGGAGAAACCAGTCGCGAAGAAGAAATGATGATGACGACTGGTTGCCGCCGTTCTTCATGGGCGACGGAGGATTCTCCGGCGGTGGAGGAGGCTTCTCTGGCGGATCCTTTGGCGGTGGAACATTCTCTGGCGGCGGTTCCGGCGGAAGCTGGTAGTAGTTGATAGCTAATAGTTTATAATTGATAGATAATCATTAATCAATAATCATTAATCAATAATAAAAAAGTATGAAGAAAACAGGATGGATCATCTTAGGCGTCATCGTTGTGTTGGTGCTCTGGGTGTTCAGTGGTTATAATGGTATGGTAGGAGAGCAGGAGAAGGCTACTACCGAGTTGTCTAACATGCAGGCTCAGTATCAGCGTCGTGCCGATATGATGCCTCAGTTGGCTAAAATCGTAAAGGCTTATGCCAAGCATGAGAAGGAGACTTTCGAGGAGGTGACCAAGGCTCGTGCTTCTGTAGGACAGGTAAAGCTGGATGTGAATAATCTCACGGAGGCTAGCATGAAGCAGTATGCAGCTGCTCAGGGTGAGTTGGCCAATGCCTTCTCCAAGCTGATGCTGGTGGCTGAAAGATATCCTGAGTTGAAGGCAAGCGAGAACTTCAAGGCTCTCCAGATTCAGGAGGAAGGTACTGAAAATCGGATCAGCGAGGCTCGCCGTAAGTATAATGAGGCAGTTCAGTCTTATAATCAGACGGTTAGAAAGATGCCTAATGCCATCATCGCCGGCATTTTCAATTTCAATGTAATGCCTAAGTTTGAGGCAGCAGCTGGTGCAGAGAAGGCACCCGACTTGGATATCTAGGAAAATATAATTCTGTCAAGAATGTCGCCCTGTAGGGGCAAAAGCATTGACCATGTGATGCTTTTGTCCTTGCAGGGCGTGTTTGATTTCCTTTCAATCTGTTACATTCGCCATATTTTATATATATTTTGTATTTCAGATGAATCGTATTTCAGATTTTCTTTGTATCTTTGCACAAAATTTGAGAAAAGTGGCAGAAATGTCACGATCACATTGAAATTTCTATAAGGTAATTACAAATATGAAACAAACAAAGATTGTTGCTTCCATCAGCGATCGCAGATGCGATCAAGATTTTATCCGAAAACTGTTTTTTGCGGGCATGAACGTGGTTCGTATGAATACCGCACATGCTACAGAAGATGGAATCCGTACCATTGTCAAGAACGTTAGAGCTGTGTCTCCACATATTGGTATCATGATTGATACTAAGGGTCCGGAGGTGCGCACTACCGACGTAAAGGAGCCTATACATTATAATATAGGTGACGTGGTGAAAATCTTCGGTCGTCCTGATGTAGATTCTTCTCATGATATAGTGAACTTGAGCTATCCTGATATTGCTGCCGATTTGAAGGTGGGCGACGACATCTTGTTTGATGATGGCGAACTCGACATGAAGGTTGTTGATATTCAGGGTCCTATGCTCGTGGCAGAGGTGCAGAACGAGGGAACACTGGGGGCTCACAAGAGCGTGAACGTACCGGGCGAGCACATCGACCTGCCTGCGCTTACTGAGAAAGACCGCAGAAACATCGAGCTTGCCATCGAACTGGATATTGATTTCATCGCTCACTCATTCGTGCGCAATGCAGCTGATGTAAAGGCCGTGCAGGATATTCTTGATGCTCACCACAGCGACATCAAGATCATCTCTAAGATCGAGAACCAGGAGGGTGTAGATAACATCGATGAGATTATCGAAGCCTGCTATGGCATCATGATTGCCCGTGGTGACCTGGGTATTGAAGTGCCTATCGAGAGAATCCCTGGTATCCAGCGCCGCATCATCGCCAAGTGCGTGAAGGCTCAGAAGCCGGTAATCGTTGCTACACAGATGCTCCACACCATGATCAAGAATCCTCGTCCTACACGTGCCGAGGTTACAGATATTGCCAACGCAATCTTCTACCGTACAGACGCCCTGATGCTTTCTGGCGAAACAGCTAGCGGTAAGTATCCGGTAGAGGCTGTTCAGACTATGGCACGCATTGCCGAACAGGCAGAGAAGGACAAGTCGCCTCTCAACGACATTGATCCGATGGAGGATGGAAAGGTTGACCAAAAGCTCTTCCTGGCTCATGCTGCCATCGAGGCAACCAAGAAGTTGGGCGTTGCCGGTATCATCACCGATGGTGAGACGGGTCAGACTGCCCGCTGCCTGGCTTCGTTCCGTGGTCCTAACCCTGTGCTTGCCATCTGTTACAAGGAGAAGCTTCAGCGCTGGTTGAACCTGAGCTATGGTATTATTCCAATTCATCAGAAGGATCAGGTTTCTGCCAAGGCTATGTTTACCGCAGCGGTACGTATGCTCCGCCAGAAGGGTTACCTGGGCGAGGAAGATAAGATTGCTTACCTGAGTGGTAGCTTCGGTGAGGGTGGAGGAACCACCTTCGTAGAAATTAACAAGGTGAAGAAGATCTTCGATAACAGCTATACCTTCAATTTACCATCAAATGGCATTGAAGACTAGTTAAAAAGGTCATTATTTTAAGAAAAATAATGCGATGGAGTAAATATTGGTGCAAAAATTTGCAGTATTCAAAAAAATGCTGTAATTTTGCACCAATATTTTATAACGAAATTTGTTGAGAATGAAAAAAATCATCTATTCTGCGCTTGTCGCTTTGACAATGGTCTTGATGCTTAGCAGTTGCGGAAGCACCAAGAATGTGGCTTATTTTCAAAATGCCGATTCTATCAGTTATGCAGCTTCTAAGATGCTTTACGAAGCAAAGATTATGCCTAAGGATGAGTTGACAATTACCGTAATAACTACTGATCCTAAAGCTGCAATTCCTTTTAACCTGGCTGTGTCTCAAACCATCGGTACGGGTGGACAGTTGAGTTCATCAGGTGGTTCTCTGCAGGGCTATCTTGTAGATAACAGTGGTAACATCGAGTTCCCGGTAGTGGGTACGCTGCATGTAGGCGGCTTGACCAAGAATCAGGCAGAAAACCTCATCAAGAGTAAGGTAAAGCCTTACTTGGCTGAGCAGGAGAATCCTATCGTTACTGTTCGAATGGGTAGCTATCATGTGTCTGTATTGGGTGAAGTTACCAAGCCTGGTGTCATCTATGCTCCTCAGGAAAAAATGAGCGTGCTTGAAGCTTTAGCACAGTGTGGCGACCTTACCATTTATGGTAAGCGTGATAACGTGCTGCTCATCCGTCAGGACGCAGAGGGAGAGAAGCATACCTATCGCTTGAATATGAATGATGCTAACATCATCAATTCTCCATATTATTATCTTCAGCAGAACGACATTATCTATGTAGAACCAAATAAGGTAAAGGCACAGAACTCTGCTATTGGCTCTTCTACAACATTGTGGTTCTCTGCTGTAAGTATCTTGACATCCATCGCATCATTGGTTGTCAACATCTTGCGATAACAGCAAAGGATAAAAGGTCAGGATTACCAAACGAAAATACAACATAAATATATATAAGTATGTGTGGCATAGTAGGATATTTAGGTAAGGGTGACGCTTATCCAGCTCTCATCAAGGGCTTGAAGCGTCTGGAGTACCGCGGATACGATTCTGCGGGAGTTGCCCTTATTGGCAATGACGGCTCTTTGAATGTATATAAGGCAAAGGGTAAGGTGGCAGATTTGGAAGCGTTCTGCGCTGACAAGGATATTTCAGGGCATGTAGGTATTGCTCATACACGTTGGGCCACCCATGGAGAGCCTTCAGCTGTGAATGCTCATCCTCATTATTCTTCAAGCAAGAACCTTGCCATGATTCATAATGGTATCATCGAGAACTATGCCGACATCAAGAAGAACCTGATGGCAAAGGGTGTGGAGTTCAAGAGCGAGACCGATACTGAGGTGCTCGTGCAGCTCATTGAATACATCCAGGTGAAGAAGGATCTTGATTTGTTGACCGCCGTTCAGGTTGCGCTCCGTCAGGTGATTGGCGCTTACGCCATAGCTATTCTCGACAAGCGCAACCCTGACCAGATTATCGCTGCCCGCAAGCAGAGCCCGCTGGTGGTGGGTATTGGCGAGGACGGAGAGTTCTATCTCGGTTCGGATGCCAGCCCTATCATCGAATATACCGACAAGGTGGTTTACCTGGAGGATGGCAACATCGCCGTGATGCGCCTTGGACAGGAATTGCAGGTGGTGAACATCCAGAACGTAAAGCTCAACCCTGAGGTGCAGACCGTGGATATCGACCTCGGTCAGATTGAGAAGGGCGGTTTCCCTCACTTCATGCTGAAGGAAATTTTCGAGCAGCCTGAGTGCCTGCGCAACTGTATGCGTGGCCGTGTGGTGAGCCGCACCGTGGAAACCCGTGTGATGACCGACGGCGACGATACAACCTGCAAGACGGAGACAGAGATGGGCGTAGTGCTCAGCTCCATCACCGACCATCGCCAGCAGCTCCTCAATGCCAAGCGAATCATCATCGTGGCTTGTGGAACATCATGGCACGCCGGACTCATCGGCAAGCAGATGATTGAGAACTACTGCCGCATCCCGGTGGAAGTGGAATATGCATCAGAGTTCCGTTACCGCAATCCTGTGGTAACGAAGGATGATGTCGTCATCGCCATTTCCCAGAGTGGTGAAACCGCTGATACCCTGGCTGCCATCAAGCTTGCCAAGGAGAGTGGTGCGTTTATCTATGGTATCTGTAACTCCATCGGTTCTTCCATCGCACGAGAGACAGATACGGGTACCTATATTCACGTAGGTCCGGAGATTGGTGTTGCTTCTACCAAGGCTTTCACCGGTCAGGTTACCGTCCTTATCCTCCTGGCACTTGCCATCGGTAAGGAGAAGGGTACCATCAGCGAAAACGATTATCAGAAGATTACAGAACAGCTTTGGAACATTCCTGCCAAGATGAAGGAGGTGCTGAAGCTCAACAATAAGATAGCTGACTTGAGCCGTACGTTTACATACGCTCGCAATTTCATCTATCTGGGCCGCGGATTCCAGTATCCTGTAGCCCTGGAAGGTGCCTTGAAGTTGAAGGAGATTAGCTACATCCACGCTGAGGGTTATCCTGCAGCGGAGATGAAGCATGGTCCTATCGCATTGATTGACAGCGATATGCCTGTAGTAGTCATTGCTACCCATAACTTCATGTACGAGAAGGTCTTGTCTAATATTCAGGAGATCAAGGCCCGTCAGGGTCGTGTCATTGCTATTGTCAGCAAGGGCGATGAAACCATTTCCAAAATTGCCGACGAAGTGATTGAACTCCCTGAGACTCTGGAGTGTCTGGAGCCATTATTGGCTACTATTCCTTTGCAGCTGCTGGCTTACCATGTAGCTGTATGTAAGGGTAAGAATGTTGATCAACCAAGAAACTTGGCTAAGTCGGTTACTGTAGAATAAGAATCATAAAGGGAATCGTCGTTTCTTGACGTTTCCCTTTTTTTGGAGGGGTGTCCCTCGGATAGGTATATTCAGATTTAACTAAAAAAGGATAATAAAAAGAGTATGGAACCATTGAAACATGAGTGTGGCGTGGCAATGATCAGATTGCTCAAGCCACTGGAGTATTACCAGCAGAAGTACGGTACTTGGATGTACGCACTCAACAAACTCTATCTGATGATGGAGAAGCAGCACAACCGTGGACAGGAGGGTGCTGGTATGGCTTGTGTCAAACTGGGCGGAAAGCCAGGACATGAGTATATGTTTCGTGAGCGTGCGGAGGGTAAGAACGCCGTGACCGAAATCTTCGGCAAGGCAAACGCCAACTTCAAGAACTTGACTCCCGAGCAGCTTGCTGATGCAAAGTTTGCCCAAGAGGAACTGCCTTTCGCAGGCGAACTCTACATGGGACATCTGCGCTACAGCACCACCGGAAAGAGTGGCATCCAGTATGTGCACCCATTCCTGCGCCGCAACAACTGGAAGGCGAAGAACCTCTGTCTTTGCGGTAACTTCAACATGACCAACGTAGATGAAATCTTCGAGGAACTGACCAAGCAGGGCCAGAGTCCACGCATCTACAGCGACACCTACATCATGCTCGAACTGATGGGGCACCGTCTGGACAGAGAGGTGGAGCGCAACTTCGTGGCAGCAAAGGCGATGGAGATGCAGAACACCGACATCACCAACTACATTGAGGACCACGTGAAGATGAGCAACGTGCTCAAGACCACGATGAAGGACTTCGACGGCGGTTATGTGGTCTGCGGTATCACCGGTTCTGGCGAGATGTTCTCCATGCGTGACCCTTGGGGCATCCGTCCTGCTTTCTACTACAAGAACGATGAAATCGTGGTAGTAGCCAGCGAGCGCCCTGTACTTCAGACCACCTTCGACCTGGAGGCAGAGGATGTGCAGGAGCTGATGCCTGGCACGGCGCTTCTTGTGAAGAAGAACGGTGAGTGCAGTATTGAGCGCATCATGGAGCAGAAGGGCGATTCAGCCTGCTCATTCGAGCGCATCTACTTCAGCCGTGGTTCCGACAAGGATATCTACCAGGAGCGTAAGCAGTTGGGCGAGCAGTTGACCCAGCCTATCCTGAAGGCAGTGGATTACGATGTAGATCACACCGTGTTCAGCTACATCCCGAACACAGCCGAGGTGGCTTACTATGGTATGTTGAGCGGTTTCAAGAAGTATCTCAACGAAAGCAAGATAGAACAGATTGCCAACCTCGACCATATTCCATCTAAGGAAGAATTATACGATATTCTCGGCGATTTCGTCCGTTCGGAGAAGATAGCATGGAAGGATATCAAGCTCCGTACCTTCATCACCGAGGGCAACAGCCGCAACGACCTGGCGAGCCACGTGTATGATGTAACCTACGGAAGCATCGAGCCGAATGTGGATAATCTCGTTATCATCGACGACAGTATCGTGCGCGGTACAACCCTGAAGGAGAGCATCCTCCGCATCCTCGACCGTCTGCATCCTAAGAAGATTGTAGTCGTATCCAGTGCCCCTCAGATCCGTTATCCGGATTATTACGGCATCGATATGGCAAGACTGGAAGAGTTCTGCGTGTTCCGTGCGGCAATCCAGCTTTTGAAAGAGCGCAAGATGGAGGACCTCATCGAGCAGACCTACGAGGCATGCAAGGCAGAACTTGCCAAGCCGAAGGAGGAGCAGGTGAACCCGGTACGCGCCATCTACAAGCCGTTCTCCATCGAGGAAATCAACGAGAAGATAGTAGAGATGCTCCGTCCGGAAGGCATGACCACTCCTATCCAGCTCGTGTTCCAGAGCATCGAGGGCTTGCGCGAGGCGATTCCAAACCACAAGGGCGACTGGTATTTTACCGGTCATTATCCAACCCCAGGCGGCACGAAACTCTGCAACCAGTCGTTTGTGAACTATATCGAAAACGTTTATCATAAATAAGTGAAGAGTGAAGAACGAAGAGTGAAGAATTTATTTGCTCTTATAAGTATGAAATAAAAGAATCAAATGTCAGATATGAAAAAAGTAACCTTAGTTTTGAGCGATGGAACCAAGTTCCATGGCAAATCTTTTGGATATGATGCCCCTGTAGCGGGCGAGGTTGTGTTCAACACAGCCATGATGGGATATCCAGAGAGTTTGACCGACCCTTCTTACGCCGGTCAGTTGATGACACTTACATTCCCTCTCGTGGGCAACTATGGTGTGCCACCATTTACTTTCGAGGAGAACGGTTTGCCAACCTTCATGGAGAGTGACAAGATTTATGCTTCTGCCATCATCGTGAATGATTACAGTGAGCAGTACAGCCACTGGAATGCAGTGGAGAGTCTTGCCGACTGGTTGAAGCGCGAAAAGGTGCCAGGAATCACAGGCATCGATACCCGTGAGTTGACTAAGGTGCTTCGTGAGCATGGTGTGATGATGGGTAAGATTCTCTTTGATGATGAACCAGACAACATCCCTGAAGCTAACTATGAGGGTGTAAACTTCGTTGACCAGGTGAGCTGCAAGGAGATTATCCGTTATAACGAGGGTGCCGGCAAGAAGGTGGTTCTCGTTGACTGCGGTGTGAAGGCAAACATCATCCGTTGCCTCATCAACAGAGGCGTAGAGGTGATCCGTGTGCCTTGGAATTACGATTACACCGATATGGATTTCGACGGACTGTTCCTGGCCAATGGTCCTGGCGATCCGGATATGTGTGAGGATGCAGTAAACATTATTCGCAAGCAGATCAGTCAGAGCCGCAAGCCTATCTGCGGTATCTGTATGGGTAACCAGTTGCTTTCCAAGGCAGCCGGTGCTACTATCTACAAGTTGAAGTATGGTCACCGTTCACACAACCAGCCTGTGCGCATGGTAGGAACCAACAATTGCTACATCACCTCTCAGAACCACGGTTATGCCGTTGATGCCAAGACATTGGGCAACGACTGGGAGGAACTCTTTGTAAATATGAATGATGGCTCTAACGAGGGTATCCGCCACAAGGTGAACCCTTGGTTCTCAAGCCAGTTCCATCCAGAGGCTTGCTCAGGCCCTGTGGATACTGAGTTCATGTTTGATAAGTTTGTAGAAACACTTAAATAATTAGGAAAAAAGATGAAAGACGAAAATATAAAGAAGGTGCTCCTCTTAGGTTCTGGAGCCTTGAAGATCGGTGAAGCAGGTGAGTTCGACTACTCAGGTTCGCAGGCCCTGAAGGCTTTGCGCGAGGAAGGTATCGAGACTGTGCTCATCAACCCGAATATCGCAACCGTACAGACATCAGAAGGCGTTGCCGACCAGATTTACTTCCTGCCAGTGCAGCCATACTTCGTAGAGCGTGTCATCCAGAAGGAGAAGCCAGACGGTATCCTCCTCAGCTTCGGTGGTCAGACTGCCCTCAACTGTGGTGTGGAACTCTATCGCCAGGGCATCCTGGAGAAATATAATGTCAAGGTATTGGGTACTCCAGTACAGGCTATCATGGATACTGAGGACCGTGAGCTCTTCGTAGAGAAGCTGGATGAAATCAACGTGAAGACCATCAAGAGTGAGGCTTGCGAGAACATCGAGCAGGCCCGCAAGGCTGCTGCCGAGCTCGGCTATCCTGTCATCATCCGTGCTGCTTACGCCTTGGGTGGACTCGGTTCTGGTTTCGCAGACAACGAGGAGGAGCTGAACAAGATCGCTGAGAAGGCCTTCTCTTTCTCTCCACAGGTATTGGTAGAGAAGAGCTTGAAGGGCTGGAAGGAGATTGAGTATGAGGTGGTTCGCGACCGTTACGACAACTGTATCACAGTTTGTAACATGGAGAACTTCGACCCACTGGGCATCCATACCGGTGAGAGTATCGTCATCGCTCCATCTCAGACCCTGAGCAATGCAGAGTATCATAAGCTCCGTGCCCTCGCCATCAAGATTATCCGTCACATCGGAATCGTGGGTGAGTGTAACGTGCAGTATGCCTTCGACCCTAAGAGCGAGGACTATCGCGTTATCGAGGTGAATGCCCGCTTGAGCCGTTCATCTGCCTTGGCTTCTAAGGCTACCGGTTATCCTCTTGCCTTCGTTGCAGCCAAGCTCGGTATGGGTTACGGTCTGTTCGAGTTGAAGAACTCTGTAACCAAGACTACATCAGCTTTCTTCGAGCCAGCATTGGACTACGTGGTTTGTAAGATTCCTCGTTGGGACTTGTCTAAGTTCCGTGGTGTAGATAAGGAGTTGGGTTCATCAATGAAGTCAGTAGGTGAGGTAATGGCCATCGGCCGCAACTTCGAGGAGGCTATCCAGAAGGGTCTTCGTATGATTGGTCAGGGCATGCACGGCTTCGTAGAGAACAAGGAGCTTGAAATCGACGATATTGATGCAGCTTTGCGCGAGCCAACAGATAAGCGTGTATTCGTGATTTCAAAGGCAATGCACAAGGGCTATACCGTAGATCAGATTCACGACTTGACCAAGATTGACAAGTGGTTCCTGGAGAAGTTGAAGCACATCATCGACATCGACGAGGAGATGAAGAAGTGCAATATCAATACTCTTGACCAGAATCTGCTCCGTACCGCTAAGGTTTATGGTTTCACCGACTTCCAGGTAGCTCGTGCCGTGGGCTTGGAGCAGGAGTTGGGCAACATGCACAAGGCAGCCCTCCTGGTTCGCAACAAGCGCAAGAGCTATGGCATCCTGCCTGTAGTGAAGCAGATTGATACCCTGGCAGCAGAGTATCCTGCTCAGACCAACTACCTCTATGTAACCTACGCAGGCGTGAAGAGTGACATCACCTTCGAGAACGACCACCGTTCTATTGTCGTACTCGGTTCGGGTGCTTACCGCATCGGTTCTTCCGTAGAGTTCGACTGGTGTGGCGTTCAGGCATTGAACACCATCCGCAAGGAAGGCTGGCGCTCAGTGATGATCAACTACAACCCAGAGACCGTATCTACCGACTACGATATGTGCGACCGTCTCTACTTCGACGAGTTGACCTTCGAGCGTGTAATGGATATCATTGAGATGGAGCAGCCTCATGGCGTCATCGTATCTACCGGTGGTCAGATTCCAAACAACCTGGCTATGCACCTGGATGCACAGAACGTGCCAATCCTGGGTACTGCTGCCAAGGACATCGATAACGCTGAGGACCGTGCCAAGTTCTCTCAGATGTTGACCAACAACGGCATCAACCAGCCAGAGTGGAGTGCCCTGACCTCTATGGAGGACATCGACAACTTCATCGAGCGTGTTGGTTTCCCAGTATTGGTTCGTCCTAGCTACGTGCTTTCTGGTGCTGCGATGAACGTATGTTCTAATGAGGAAGAGCTGAAGCGATTCCTGCAGTTGGCTGCCAATGTAAGTGAGGATCACCCAGTGGTAGTAAGTAAGTTTATCGAACATGCCAAGGAGATTGAGATGGATGCAGTGGCAAAGAATGGCGAGGTGATTGCTTATGCGATTTCCGAGCACATCGAGTTTGCCGGTGTTCACTCAGGCGATGCAACCATCCAGTTCCCTCCTCAGAAGTTGTATGTTGAGACAGTTCGTCGTGTGAAGCGAGTAGGTCGTCAGATTGCCAAGGAGTTGCACATCAATGGTCCGTTCAACATCCAGTTCATGGCTCGTGACAATGATATTCTCGTTATCGAGTGTAACTTGCGTGCCAGCCGTTCGTTCCCATTCGTGAGCAAGGTATTGAAGATCAACCTCATCGAGTTGGCTACCCGCGTGATGCTCGGTTTGCCAGTAGAGAAGCCACACAAGAACCTCTTCGATCTCGATTATGTAGGTATCAAGGCTTCACAGTTCAGCTTCAACCGTTTGCAGAAGGCAGACCCAGTATTGGGTGTGGATATGAGCAGTACGGGTGAGGTAGGTTGCTTGGGCGACGATACATCTACCGCACTTCTGAAGAGTATGCTTTCTGTGGGTCATCGCATTCCTGCCAAGAACATCCTGCTTTCTACAGGTTCTGCCAAGCAGAAGGTAGATTTGCTCGATGCTGCCCAGATGCTGGTTAAGCATGGTTACAAGCTGTATGCAACCGGTGGTAGTAGCAAGTTCCTCACCGAGAACGGCATTGAGAACACCCGTGTGCTCTGGCCATCAGAGGAGGCTGAAGGCGGTGCACCAAAGGCTTTGGAGATGCTCCATAATCACGAGATTGATATGGTAGTGAATATTCCGAAGAACTTGACCAGCAGCGAGTTGAGCAATGGTTATAAGATTCGCCGTGCAGCCATCGACCTGAACGTGCCATTGATTACCAATAGCCGTCTGGCGAGTGCCTTCATCTATGCATTCTGTACCACTAAGCTCGAGGATATCGACATCAAGGCTTGGGGAGAGTATAAATAATGTTTAGTGATTATTTATTAGTGATTAAGAATTGATAGTTAAGTCATTCTTGATGATTTCCAATAGAAAAATCCCTGCTGTAGGAAAGGCTTCCTATGGCAGGGATTTTTTATTATTTGTATGACTATTTTTTGCACATATCCTCAGCTACCATCATAGCTACATTTTGCGTATTTGGAAGTTTGTATGGACGATGGCTCTGTGTTGTGGTAATGATATCATCACCAAGAACCGTCGCCATCTTTGCAATTGTAGCTAATGTGAGATTATGTGTTCCACTCAGCCAACGACTTACTTCTGTTTCAGTCTTGCCAAGAGCCTTTGCGAAATCACGCTGTTTCATATTTCGTTCTTGTAATAGTTCAAAGACTCTGTTGGCAATAGCAACGCATAAGTCGACTTGTTTGTTTGTGTCCGCAGGAGTTGACTTGCGGATTTCATCCATCAGTTTATTTGTTTTCATATTAAATCCTCCTTATTATAGTCGATATCTATAGTCAATTCAAGTGGTCCATGTAGAATTTGCTACAAAGATAAACATAAAAGTTGATTTCTTCAAAGATTTTATGTTAAACTTTACTTTTATGTTTATCTTTTTATGATAGCGTGAATAATCCCACTGAAGTTTTTCATTGAGCCTTAACCTTGTGGATGGTAGCGAGTCGTGCTACGTGTCCTTTCAGAAGTGGAGACATTGTAATCTCGCTATGAGCAGGGAAAAACTTGTCTATGTCTTTGTAGTCTATGGTATTAACTTGTATTTTCTAGTCTTTTGTTTCCATATAGCTTTCCTTTCTTTTATTATTGTAGCAAAGATACGCTGAATAATCGAAACAGCCAAACTTTTCTAGTAATTTTTGTGATTTATAGTCAAATGATAAGGTTGCATAATAATAATCCCACCAAGCACCATCTTTGAAAATGCGTTTGATGGAATTGTAAAAAGCAAAAGTCCCGCTCTGGTTCGCTGTGCAAATGGGAAGCGTGGTGAAAACTGTCACCGCAAAGGTATGTATATTTTTTTGAAACAGCAAAACTTTTGCGAATAAACCTTTGCAAAATTCTTGTTTTTTATCGAAGATTACACATCACTTGTGTAAGTTTTGTCCTTTTACAGTCAATCACTTCAGAAGGTTTAGTGTTGCAGCAAATAGAATTTTCTGTTGACTCTCTTGTAGAACTTCAGACTATAACACTTCCAATAACATAGATTCTTGCGCCAAGCGGAGTATAATAGACCCTTTGTCGGTTGTTTTCAGTTGCTATCTGCGTTGTATTGCTGCAAAAACATTTTTTTTACCTAAAAAATCTGTTTATAAATAGCTTATTCTCATTTATTTTTTGTACTTTTGCAGTGCATTCGCAATAAAAGCGTTTGTAGACATAATAAAGGGCGTCAACAACGCTTTGTACATTGGCAATTCTAAACTTCCACAATCAGAATCACCTGTCGATGGCATAGCAGAGAAGATGTCACGGGTAAGTTGTATCTGCTACTCCCGTAGTGTGCCGAGGATTTTTATATCCTAAAGGCACACTTTTGGGGTAATTATAACTTTCAGCGTGAAACTCTATCTGCTCGTCAACAGGTAAGGCTGTGGAAGGCCAAGAATTGCGGACGAGTATGAGGCGAGTTTCACGCTTTTGCTTCATAACTTAAATAAATTCATTATGTTTTAAGGAATTATCTCATTGGCATTAGTTGTGTTGAGCAGATATTTACATCAAAGATAATGGTGTCGTTTATAGTTATGCTGCTAATATAGTTAATGATAAGTTAAATTAAAAGTATAGAATAATGAAGGGCAAATCAAATATTTTAAAGTATATAGCTGCCACCATAGGCGGTGTATTGTGTATCTTTTACGCAAGTAGTAACAATGTAACTAGCCTTAATTTCTGTTTGGGATTTATAGTTGTTGCAGTTTGTGCTATATATATATTAAGTCATAGTATAAATTCATATCTTGTGGCAAGTGAGAAACGTCGTGAAGAAAAGCTTGCAGAAAAGGAAAGATACCAAGAGCAAAAGCGGCAGGAACTTAAAGAGAAGGAAGATAAGTATAATGCTTTTAGAAATGAATTGATAGCAAGGAACGGGGAGCCAGGTAGAGTTGTTCTTATCCACGAAAGCCGCTTTGATCAATTCAATATGAACAATGAACTTATAGTGTTTGACAAGGTAAAGAAACTATGGCTTTGTGGTCATGAAATTGCAATAGGGGATATAAACAGTTTTATGGTCGATGATGAGTCTACAATTCTAAAGGGAGACATTAAGGCAGTCACATCCACTAATACAGGTAGTTTGGCTGGACGCTCTATTGCCGGTGCTTTAATTGGGGGTGAAGCTGGAGCTATTATTGGTGGTGCTACGGCAAAAAAAGAAACTATCTTTCGTCAAGAAAATGATAAGGTAATCCATGACTATGCACTTGTCGTAAATGTGTGTGACTTGAACAATCCTATGCTCTTGATAAAGATTGGTAGAGACAAGAAAAAAGCAATGGAAATAAATGCACTTATGCAAGTTATTATGTCTATGAAATAAAATTTAAAAATATATGAAAGTATGAAAAAAGTTTCATTAATATTAGTTTCTGTAATCCTATGGTCATGTAATGGGAATAATTCTGTGAGAAATCAAGAACATGCAGATATTGATTCTGCTGTTATTGACACAATGGATGTCCAACCTTTGAAGGACGAAAGTCATAAAAAGTTGGCAAAGAACAAGACTGAAGACCCTATTGTTGGAACATATTATTGCTATCGCACTCAAGATACATATGTGTTTCAATCAGGCAAGATAGGCTATTTTACAGTTCAAGGAGGAAGTCCTTCTGTCTTTACTTGGAAACGTTCTGGCAAGAATGTCACTATTGTGTATGAAGTATTTGGTAAACAAAAACTAAAATTTGATTCACAAGCACAGACACTGACAGAAGAGTCAAAGTCATTAGGCACATTGGTATTTGACAAGCAGTAGTATGTAAGTTTTACATATATAAATTTTGCACCGCATTCGCAATAAAAGCGATTGTGGCAGAATTTGGAAGTGCATTCTTGAGAAAAAAAAGACTAGTGTAATATGAGAATAATAAAGATAATAGCATTTTGTATTTGTGCATTGACATTTATAAATGTTAATGTATATGGAGATAGGCTTAGAGCAAGAAGAGTTAGTAATTATATACCTACTGTGGGAGATACTATTGCTTTTTACCCTTTAAATAATTACTATAAAGGAAATGTTATTCAAGCCTATTCATGTTTCTATAATTATGAATGTATAAAAAAAGGATTTAAGGATAAATTTAGATTTAAATCTAATGCAAATGGATATACCCCGATATCAGAAATTTCGGATGTGTATATGCGTGTAGAACAAGTTTTACCATCTTATGAATATAAGAAGGCTAAATATTTTGTAGTTAGTTTTACAAGAATTGTGGATGGTGAGCAAATTATACTTGCTATACCATATTCAATGAAAGGTGTTCCTGCAAATGCTATTGAGAGGTATTGGTTGCATAATGAATATTTGCCTTTCTTCAGTATTCCTTTCTATACAAAAGCTTTTCTCACCCATTTCAAAAAGCTGGTAAATGAAGAGGTTGTATTTTATAGAAAATATAATACTGATACGGAATTGTATGACATGTTGGAATTTGCGAATAAGTCTAATGATGTCGGAAACCTGAATGTTTATCGTGGAAAAAAATACACAATTCTAAATTTGGGTTTCTTGTCCACATCTTCAAGCTTAATTTATCCAAATCTGTACTGTACAATTCAAGATACAGAGAAAAAGGTATATTATGTTCCAATAACATACTTTGTTGGTAATGCAAAGTTAGACTATCTTATGTCTGAAAAAATGGAGGACCTTTTTGACGACCATTTTAAAAGAACGATTGTGCTTGAAAACAAAATAAAATCATTCACTTCAGAGAGTGAAGAAGGCAAACTTGTTAAAAAGTTCTCAGGAAAAGATGTTTCTCTTTCTTGGGTTGAACTAAGGCCATCTATGTTTAGAGATTACGGATTTGAAATACGAAAGGCTAATAATAATAAACCTTATTCGATACGAAATGGAAACTATAAATGCTTAGGGTTTCAGTATAAGATTCCATATATTGAAACAAATAGAGATTTTGAACTCTATGCCCTTTTAGAGGATAGCATAGGTGTACAATTCCTTTTCCCTGCAATTAAGTTTAATAATGGTGTTATTGATTGTAATTTTGGTGACATCTTTGTCTTGAAAAGTGAAGCTGACGAATATGAAAAGAAATTGAAATCAGAAGTAAATGACCTTGAGGAAAAAGTAAAGTACTATACAAAAAAATATGGAGAGAGAGCTGCAAATGGTATAGTTTATAATGGCTGTACTGAAGAAAGATATATAAGGCTAAGAAAAAAATATGGACCTCAAAAAGCAGGATTTATGGCTGATAAGCAATTCAAAATAGGCTGGACATATGAAGAAGTGAAAGAGGCTGTAAATGGTGGATATTTCGAACTTCTAAATACTTACGAGAATAAATATTCATATTATGAGTATTATCAGTATAGAAAGTATTACCCTAAATATGTCTTATTTGAAAATGGTAAGGTGGTAAGTATAAATGATTAAATGTGACAATATAGAAGTAAATCATCATATATAGAATAATGTACACAAAGCAAGTAATTAAAGATATTGAAATATGCTTTTCGCGATATTGTGAATCAACATCAGATACGATGCTTTATTATACAACAAAGTATCTTCTTGATTTTTTGAATTCATTTGATATTGTGAAAGTTGTTTTGGCTAATTTGAAGAACAAGTATCCATATAGTAAAGCCTTTTTAGAAAATCGACAAGAGGGGTTTAGTGTGATTAATAATGTAGCCCAAGATAAAATAAAATACGTTTCATATGTGTTGCATTTCTTGGAATATTCATATACGGCGGATTCTATTGATGAGTTTTATGATGAAGCGTCATGGATTTGTTCCAATAACAAAGACTACGACAAGAAAGAGAGAATAAAACTTTTCAAAATTGACGTAGTAAAACCTTTGTGTGACTACGTGATAGATGAACTAAGGAAAAATGTATCTTTACTATATGTTTTGGATAGATTTAAAAATAGAACAATGCGGTTTGAAACTCCATACCCAGCCAAGTATTCAGAGCGCAATATTCAAAACAATTTAGCTTTATACTTGTTTGATTCTGGTTATCTTGTTCATAGAGAAGACGAACTTTCAAATGGAAAACCAGACTTCTTACTTTCAGATGAAGAAAGTACCCCATATGTTATTGAAGTTAAATATGTCAAAGCAAAAAGATGTTCATCGGAAATGCTTAAAAAATATACTTCTCAATTAAGGGATTATATGAATAAACTTGACTCATATATTGGGGTCTTGTGTATTTTTACGACACAGGACTATGAGTTTATATGGCACAACAAACCCAATGATATGGAAATTATTACTGTTTATGTAGGTGAGTTGAAACCAAGTGAAAGGAATACTAAAAATATCAGTTTGGATTTAAACACTGAGCTCTAAATTATTCAGTGTGTGATAATGTATAGTATCAGTTGGGCGCACCAGTAAATTCCTGTGTTTATAATGTGGGATTGTTTACTGGTGCAACCAAAAAAGCCGTGAAAACTTTTGGTTGTTTCAAAATAAAGCCGTAACTTTGCATATGTAAACTGGTTAAATTTCATAGCATGATGAAACAGCAAGTAAAACAAGTACCATACGGAGTATCTGATTTCGTCACGGTGATGAGTCAGAATCTATATTATGTCGATAAGACGATGTTTTTGCCAGAGCTGGAGAAGCAGCCTCGTAATCTCTTCTTCATCCGTCCCCGTCGTTTTGGAAAGAGCATATTTCTCAGTATGCTCTACTCTTACTATGACCGTAACCAGAAGGAGAGTTTCGAAAAACTCTTCGGTAGTTTGTGGATAGGGCAGCATCCTACATCCCTGCAAGGAATTTACCAGGTACTGTTCCTGGATTTTTCTCAGATTACAGGTAAGATAGAAGTCTTGGAGGAAAGATTCAATGCCTACCTCTGCATCAAGTTGGATAGTTTTGCAGAGCAGTATGCTGCATATTATGGTGATAAGAAGGTTCAGGAAATCAAGACAAAGACACAGTATGCTGATAAGATGCAGATAATCTTTGATGCAGCCAAGGTAAATCATTTTCAGCTTTATCTTATCATCGATGAGTATGATAATTTTACTAATGTAGTGCTCAATGAGCATGGTGAGAAAGTGTATCATGCCATTACTCATGCCGATGGTTTCTATCGGGATGTCTTCAAGAAGTTCAAGGGAAACTTCGAGCGCATCTTCATGATGGGTGTCAGTCCTGTAACCCTGGATGATGTGACAAGTGGGTATAATGTGGGATGGAATATCTCCGTAAAGCCAGAGTTCGACGAGATGCTGGGCTTCTCTACCAAGGATGTAGTCGAGATGTTCACTTATTATAAGGAGATGGGAAGCATTCCTGCAGATAGCGATGTGGAAGCCATCGTCAAGGATATGAAGCCTTGGTACGACAACTATTGCTTTGCAGAAGAAGCATTGAATAAGAGTGTCAGAATGTTTAATTGCGACATGGTGCTCTACTATCTCCGCAACTACATGGATTACGGACGCTCTCCTCGGCAGATGATAGACCCGAATACCAAGACCGATTATGGCAAGATGAAGAAACTCTTGCAATTCGATAAGTTGGATGGCGAGCGCAAGGGTATCATCCGCAAGATTGCGGAAGAGGGACAGATTGTTGCCCAACTGGAGGAACAGTTCTCTGCCTGTCAGATACCGAAGGCTGAAATCTTCCCAAGTTTGCTGTTTTATTATGGTATGTTGACCATCAAGGGTACACGTGGTTCAAAGTTGATTTTGGGCATTCCTAATAATAATGTTCGCAAGCAATATTACGGATATTTGGAAGAAGAGTATCAGGCAAAGTCGTATGTAGATACCAACAGATTGACGGATTACTATTATGATATGGCTTATGATGGTATATGGGAGGAAGGACTGCGTTTCATGGCTGATGCCTACGCTAAGGTTTCTTCTGTGCGTGACGGAATAGAATCGGAGCGAAACCTGCAAGGTTTCTTTATGGCATACTTGAACCTCAACGATTATTACATTACGGCTCCCGAATTGGAGTTGAATCATGGCTATTGTGATTTCTTCTTGTTGCCTGATCATACCCATTATGCCAGTCAGCACAGTTATATCCTCGAACTCAAGGTTCTCTCCAGAAAGGAGTTTGATGAAGAGTTGAAGGATGTCTTGAAGGAAGATGGTATCCCTATGAAGAAGTCGGAGAAGCAATGGTTGGATGCAGTGGAACAGATTAGGCGATATGCCGATGCCCCAAGGGTTGAGTCTCTTCGCCAGGGCACAACGCTTCATAAGATTATCATGCAGTTCAAGGGTTGGGAATTGGCAAGGATAGAGGAAATAGAGTAAAAGATAGGGTTTATAACTCTATCTTTTATCATAAAACATGCCTTTATAACTCTATCTTTTATCACGAAACTCTCCTTTATAACTCTATCTTTTATATATGTTAACATAAAGCTCTAAAGCAGCCAAAGGAGAATAAGAGAGGTTGGAACATAAACAGTTGGGAATGAGTAGATTTGCACAAAGTTGCCAAATCGGCATAAAGCAAGCGAGTGAGGAATATTGAAGTAGTTCAGTTACTAAATCGTGAGCCACAGTTACCTATGCAAAGCAGGTAACA
>OJKE01000054.1_pt1 | contig 92638 bp, 76 predicted proteins | sample 1596501 | NCBI WGS metagenome assembly OJKE01 (sample SAMEA4350125, study PRJEB24818) | metagenome | biome: human; feature: gut; material: faeces | place: Denmark | collected 2013-09
GTCATATTGGTCGGTGACGATGACGGTGAGGTTCCACCTGTTCCCATTCCGAACACAGAAGTTAAGCTCACTCGTGCCCAAGATAGTTCGCTGGAAACGGCGCGTGAAAATAGGTAGTCGCCGACTTTTATATGGCCCGTTGGTCAAGCGGTTAAGACAGAGGCCTCTCACGCCTTTAACATCGGTTCGATTCCGGTACGGGTCACCATATGCACCTCTAGCTCAGTTGGTAGAGCAACTGACTCTTAATCAGTGGGCCCAGGGTTCGAGTCCCTGGAGGTGCACCACAACAACAAAATCCGAACTTTTTTCCGATAGGAGAAGGGTTCGGATTTTTTGTTTTCTTTGGAAAACAGAACGAATCCCTTGCTTCCATCGAAAAACGTCCTAGACCTTATCACAAAAAAGCACGACAGACCACGGTAAGAGTGCCGTAAGGCAGAAAGGACACGAGTATGAAGTACGATGAAAGAACCTGCAAATTCAACATGGACACCGGCTGCGTGGAACTGCTGCTCCGGGATGGGAGAATGATCTCCATTGACTGCACTGGGGTCGAGGATGAATTGGACGTGACCATGGCGCAGAGGTCGGAGTTAGATTATCTCATCTACAATGACCCGCTTGGCTATGCAGACTTGATTCTGAACGGCAATCTAGAAGAATACTTGAAAAACGTAACCGGGAGCCATGGGCTAGAAGATTAAGGGCAAAACAAAAAACAGGGTGCGCCCCTGAATAGGACGCACCCTGCAAAAGACCACAGACGATAGCGATATGTACAACAGGGAGTTCCCCAGCGGGAACTTCCTGTTTTTCGTTGTTTGCATTATGAGCCTGTTCCGCCTGCCATGCGGCAAACTCTCGCTGACCTTCCTCGCTGTTCCAGCAGGCAAGGATGGCCGGGTAGAACGCCCGTGCCAGACGGTCGATGACATCATCGGGGTAAGGGGAAATGTTTGTGGACTTTTTCTTTTTGTTCAAACGCACGCTCCTTTGATCGTCCCACCGTGGCAAAGCCGGGCGAGAAAATCAAAGTTCCAATTCTTATCAGGCGCAAGGGCGCGGATGTTTTCCGCCCTGCACATGCGGCTGGTGGCTCGTTGATGGCTTACAAGTGCCTGTCGTTATGCGATTTTTTCATCGTTCAGCATTTCTTCAAACTGTGCCATATACGCTTTGTGCTGCTTGAGGATTTTTAGCGTTTCAGTTTTGGCGTAGGAATCGTCCGGTAGCTTAGGCAAGTATCTCATCAAAAAATCAAAGTCCTGCTGAATCCGCCGGACGGCGACTTCCAGCGCAGAGTAGTTGATTCCAGAGTAGTGTGAGTAGCTCGACTGCGGAGCGGGACGGTCTTCCGGGTGCAGAATCTCGTGCACGATCTGCTTGCGGTTCGGAAAATCAGCTCTGGCGAGGCGGTGCATATCGGCATCACGGACTTTGAATTGCCCGGACAGGATCTTTTCTTTTGTACCGGGCATCATCTGCTCTATGATCTCCACGCCCCGCATGAACTTTTCAGAACGGGCAACGTAGGATTCGCTGACATTGTTCCGCTCTGCAATCTGCTTACGAACGCTTGCTTCTGTGGCAGTGGGAGGAATTGTGTCAAATTGACACAATTCCTCCGGGGCGGTTTTCTTGGCAGCAGCCGTGTGCTGGTTGTTGCCGTTTCCACCGGGCTTCCGATGCTCCACACTGTACTGTTTTCCAATGAGGAACTTCTTCTGCTCCGGCGTGAGATTACGCCGCCCCAGCTGATTCTTGCAGATCCATGCGAGGACTTCTTCTCTGCTTTCAAACGGGAGCGGCATGGTGGAGAAAGAGATTTCGGGATGCTCCTGAACGATTTCATAACGATTGTGGCCGTCAACAAGGGTATTACCCCAGACAATCAAAGGAGAAATCAGCTTGCCCTCTTTCAGGATATTTTCTTCAAGCTGCTTAAATTCATCATCGGTCAGAGGGGGAATCTGGGACTGGAACTCCGGATCGATTTTCAGATTGATCATACGCACACTCCTTTATCTCTCCTGCTGCGTCTGTTCTTCCTCCCGGAAAAAGGACGCAACATTCTGCTTTGCGGTTTTCAGTTTGAGCAGTTCCTCTTTAGCTTCCTTGTACTGCTCGTAGAACTTTGCCTTTTCGGATGCCAGCTGCGCATACTCGGCTTCCAGATTTTTCGGGCTGGGCAGCTTGGTGATGTTGCTTGCCTTGGAATAGGCTGCTGCCGCCCGGTACGCTGTCAGCTCTGCACGATGCTGTTCCTCAAAGGCTGCGGGGCGCTTGGCAGTATTGAACTGCTGTGCGATGTTCTTGGTGCTGGCGTAGGCTGCGACATGATAGCGCAGCTCTTTGTTGGCTTTCATGCGACCTTCGAGGTCTTTCACCACCGCCAGTGCATCGTGATACTTGGTTTCCAGTTCGACGATGCGCTGGTTCAGGGCGTCCTCGTCGGTCAAGCCCTTTTCCTGCAGAAGCTTCACGGTCTGTGCTATAACTTTGAGATTGTGTTTCGTGAGCCAACGCTTATAGCCGATGCCTTTGCCCTCGGTCATCTTCGACTGGATGTCGATCAGTTTCCCGATGGTATCCTGCTTGAACTGCGCCTTGGGTTTGCGTTCGGTGTTTGCCTGCAACGTGGAAAGTACTGCTGCCTTATCGAACTTGTCACCGAGATGTTTCGCCCGGATGAACTTTGTTCTTCCGGCAGGCAGATAGCTGAGCCGACCACGGCTTCCCTTGACCGTGATGCCGTACTGCTGCAAGAGCCTGTCCGAGAAATCTTCAAAGCTGGTAGCACGGTATAGCACCGAAGAAATCTGTTTCCGCAGGGTATCTTTTACGGTTTCAAACTTCTTCTGCTTGGGCTGTTGTCCAGCTGCGGCAAGGGCTGCGTTTGCAAGGTCGAGCTTCTGCTGACCACGCCTGCGCGCCCAATACTCCGCTTCGCTTACGCGCTCCTTCGAGCCGTTGAGCAGGTCGATCTGGTACAGTCCGGCACCCTCGCACAGTTCCATGACCTCAACACGCAAGTGCCGCATGGTCTGGGCTGTGCTGGAGTGCTTCATACCCTCACGCCAGTCACGGGGCTTTTGCATATAGGGCTTACGTTCCACCTCTCGTGTGCGGATACTGCCGATCACGATGTGGACATGGATGTTTCCCGAACGGTTATGCCCATCCGGGTGAGTGCAGACGATGGCAGGATGACCGGGGAAGTTTTCTTCGCAGAATTTCAGGCCAAGAGCCTGTGCCGCTTCCATGGTCAAGCCATTGTCGGCTGCATCGCGTGGGTCAAAGCTGATGATATACTGGTGGCTCTTGATATCACCATGCTGGGTGTTCTTGCCATACTTGCGGTTTGCCAGCAGACAGGCTGTTGCGAACGAGAAATCGCCGCACTCAAGGGTGTCGAGCAGGTACGATTCTCGCAGCATGGGTCGGCCTTGCTTGTCCAGAATTACCTTGCCGGAAAATTCATCGTGCTGGTAAACGAGGTACGCTTCGATGGCGGTGTAGTCCGAGTTCTTAGAGCTGATATGCTTGAGCGTTGCCATACAGTTCACCCAGAACTTTCTCGGCGTGCAGCCGGAATGCGGTCAGGTCTGCAAGTTCGTCAAGAATTTTCGCTCGGATCTGCTCGGTGTCCGCACCGCCAGAATTGAAGTGCCTTGCAAGCTGGTTGAGGTTTCCGCCCACCTTGCTGCACTGAGCAAGCAGGGTGGAAACGGCGGTCAAGGTTTCTTCGCCGCCGCCTGCAACGATGACCGTTTTCTCGATCTTGACGTTGTGGATGGCGCGGCGGATGAAGGTGGAGAGGGAGAGATTCAGGAGTTTGCAAGTGAGTTCCAGTGACGCTTTTTCCTCCGCTGTCACACGGAACTTGATGACGTGCGTTTTGTTGTTCGGCGTGTCGTGGCGCTGGGAAGTGCTAGGAATCGGTTGAACATTCGTTTTGGTCATTGTACCTCCTGTCTGTTCGATAACTCCTCGGTGAAGTTATGTAAAGCACGACACGCCGTTCCATTCGTGCCGCAAGGCACGAATGATGAGCAGGGTTTGGGGCAGGCACGCCCCAACAAGATCACTTCGGAAATGCAGACGCATTGCAGAAGTGAAGTCCCGGTGGAGCACAACATTTTCAAGAATTGAAAATTTGTGGCCACGGGACGGTTCTTGCCCTCTACCGCTGCGCTCAAAATCAACTTTCGGCAAATGTTTCCGAATTGTTAAGACGCAAAAATAAGTAGAGAGTTCCGCTGCTCGTGTATGTTGATCGCCGTTTGCTCCGAACGAAGTTCCTGCCCCTGTTTGTGCAGCGGCGTTGACGGAAAGTCGGTATCACGTTCGGTCGGCTCATGAAATTTTCAAGGTGCAGCTCCCTAAAAGAAAAATACCGCCCACGCAGCATAGCGATGGATTTTGTCGGGTGAATCGGCGGCAAAATGAATCGGGTGTGTTGCGGGGCGGTAAATTCTTTCGTGGACTTTTCCTCACGGAAGTGGTGGGTCTCACGGTGATAACCAACCACTTTCTGTGGCTGTGTTCAAAATGAACACGACCACATCTTGTGGATGGTTTTGGGCCAATCCACAAAAGCAGTGGGATTTACAAGAAAAATACCACTGTATGTAGAATGCGTCAAGAGGTTTTTGGAAAATTTATGGCAATAAAGTGGAGAGAGTAGGACTTATTTTATCGCGCAATCCCTGCCTTACGCCTGATTGATCTGGCTCAGGATGCCGTTCAGCTGCTCCTCGGTCAGGACGTGGAAATCAATCAGCGTGTTGAGCTGGATTCCCATCATCATGGACAGAGAAGAATCATCATCGTCCTTTTTTCCGGTGGCGCTGCCTGCGGCTGCGGCCATATGCTGCAGGATCGGTCCGATGATGGCAGCACCCACCGGGTGGGTCATGACCTGCTTCAGAGTGGAGGCTGCGGTAAAGTGTACCGGCAGCGGCTGCGCTGCCTGCCATTCCAGCAAGCCGGTCAGGCGCAGATCCCGGCTGGATGCACCAACGCAGATCTGGTAAGTGCCGCTTTCTGCATAGAAATCATGCAGTTCCGGCTCATAATAGGCAAGGCTGCGCTTGTCCAGTGTGAACTGCACCTCCTTGCTCTCACCGGGCTGCAGGGACACCTTGGCAAAACCTTTCAGTTCCCGGACCGGACGGTGACGCTCACCCTTGGGCGGTGCTACATAGAGCTGCACCGTTTCCTTGCCGGCGACTGCGCCGGTATTTTTTACCGTGACGGTGACCTGCACTTCTTCACCCTCACGGACGGTGCTGCGGCTCAGCCGGAGTACGCTGTATTCAAAGGTCGTGTAGGAAAGGCCATGACCGAAGGGGAACAGAACATCTGCTTCCGTGGTGTCGTAGTAGCGGTAGCCGACAAATACGCCCTCAGAGTAAACGCTGGTCTCCCGCTCGCCGGGGAAGGAAAGATAAGCCGGGGTGTCGCTCAGCCTCCGGGGGAAGGTCTCTGCCAGCTTGCCGCTGGGGTTGACAGCGCCGTACAACAGATTCACGGCGGCTTCTCCGGCACCGTCACCGGCAAGGTACAGCTCCAGAACCGCTGGGACATCGTTGAGCCACGGCATTTCCACGGCAGAACCGTTGTGCAGGACGACCACCGTATTCGGCTGTACCGCAGCGACTGCGGCGATGAGGTGATTCTGATTTTCCGGCATGGCAAGGGTGGTGCGGTCGTAGCCTTCGCTCTCGTACCGCTCCGGGAGTCCGGCAAAGATCACGGCGACATCTGCGTCTACGGCAGCGGCCACCGCGGCCTGTTCCAGCGCAGGATCCACGGTATCCTCATCGGTGCGGTAGCCCTGTGCATAGGCCACACCGGGGGCGTGTTCCAGCGCACAGCTGACCTTCGCACTGTTGACATGGCTGCTGCCGCCGCCCTGATACCGGGGATGCTCCGCGAACTCGCCAAGGAACACCGCCTTGCAACCCTTTGCCAGAGGAAGTGTGCCCTTTTCGTTCTTCAACAGCACAGCAGAGTTCTCCGCAACAGAAACTGCCATCCGGTAGTCTGCGTCCCGGTCAAATACGGCGTTCGTGCTCTCGGCTTCGGTCACGGAATCCACAAAGCGCAGCAGGTTGCGTACGGCAGTGTTCAGCTCTTCTTCCGAGAGAGTCCCAGCCTTGATGGCGGAAAGGATCGAGTTTGTGCCGCGGCCGCTTCCGCCGGGCATTTCCAGATCCTGCCCTGCGGCGATGCCCTTGGCACGGTCCTTCACTGCGCCCCAGTCGGTGACCACCATGCCCTCGTAGCCCCAGCGTTTGCGCAGGATGTCGGTCAACAACTCCTTGTTCTCCGAGCAGTGGGTGCCTTTGAGTTTGTTGTAGGCGGCCATCACGCCCAGCGGCTGTGCCTTTTTGACCACCGTTTCAAAGGCGGGAAGATAGATCTCGTGCAGGGTGCGCTCGTCCATCACGCTGTCACTGACCATGCGGTCGGTCTCCTGATTGTTGGCGGCAAAATGCTTGATGCAGCTGCCCACACCGTTGCTCTGGATGCCCTTGACCAGCGCCGCCCCCATCTCACCGCTGAGATAGGGGTCCTCGCTGAAATACTCAAAGTTGCGTCCGCATAGCGGGCTGCGCTTGATGTTCAGGCCGGGGCCCAGCAGCAGAGCCAGATTCTCGGCGCGGCACTCATTGCCCAGCGTGTTACCCAGCTTTTCTGCCAGAGCAGTGTCAAAGCTGGAAGCCACCGCCGCACTGGACGGGAAACAGACCGCCGGGATGCTTTCGTTGATGCCCAGATGGTCGCCCTGCTCGTCCTGTTTGCGCAGACCGCTGGGGCCGTCGCTCATCATCACGGCGGGCACACCGAGCCGCTCCACCGGCTGCGTGTGCCAGAAATCCGAACCAGAGCAGAAGTCTGCTTTTTCCGCCAGCGTCATCTGCTGGATGATCTTTTCAATATCCATTCTATAATGCCTTCCTTTCGCTTGAGGACAGTCCACGGCCCTTTGATTTTCTTACCAAAAGTATAACAGGAGAACCGCAGATAGTACGGATGAAAAGTCGTGAAGCAAGATGAATTTTTTGAATTGTCATAAATAACACGATTTTTTGACTGATAACACAAAATTTTGCACCCTTATTCCGTGGGATTCTCTTTATAATAAGAACAGAAATCAAACGGAAAAAGGAGATGCGGAAGATGCAAGCAACAAACCTGAAAACGAATCATCTGACCCAGCCTCTCGGTATAGATGCCGGGACGCTGTTTTTATCGTGGCAGTGCGCCGAAGGCGTGCACCAGACCGCCTACGAAATCGAAGTGACCGCCGGAGCCGAAACGCTGTGGGCAAGCGGAAAGGCTTTGGGCAGTGTGATGCACACCGAAACGCCCATCGCTGTACCGCCCAAGACGCAGGGACGGTGGCGCATCCGCCTGTGGGATGAAAACGACCAGCCCGGTGCATGGAGCACCGCTTCCTTCGAGACCGGGCTTGCACAGGCAGACTGGCAGGGCGTGTGGGTCTGCCCGGAGACAGAAGAGCCGGATATCGACTGCGCTGATGCCATCAACGCCTTTGCAAAGCCCAACTGGGAGCAGAAGCAGGCGGCGCTGGAAGCCTCCGGCAAAGGGCAGGCGCAGCCTTATCAGCCCCACCGCCCGGCAAGTTATCTGCGCAAAACGTTCACCGCTCCGGCGGGAGAAAGCAAGCGGCTGTACATTACCGCTAAGGGACTGTATACGGCATGGCTGAACGGCAAGCGGGTCGGCGATATGGTGCTTGCCCCCGGCAGCTTTACCGCAGACAAGCATCTTGGGGCGCAGACCTATGATGTGACAGAACTTGTCCGTGACGGTGAAAATGAGCTGCTCATCGCATTGGGCGACGGCTGGTACCGCAGCACCTCCGGCGTGGATGGCGACCGTGACCTGTTCGGGAAAGAAGTGGCTGTCCTGTTCCAGCTGGAAGTGGACGGCAAGGCGGTCTGCGTTTCGGATGACGACATGGAGGCCACCCAGTGCGGCCCGATTCGCCAAAATGATCTGCAGCAGGGCGAGGTGTACGATGCCCGGCTGGAAGGGGAGCTTTCCGGTTGGCATGGCGTCAAGACCGAGCCGAACTCCCTACCCATCACCGGTATGAACACCGTGCCCATCCGGGAGCAGGAAGCCTTTGCGGGCAAGCTGCTGCGCACCCCCAACGGCGAGACCGTGCTGGACTTTGGGCAGAATATGGCTGGCTATGTGGAGATGAAGCTGACCGCCCACGCCGGGCAGAAAATCAAGCTGCTGTGCGGCGAAGCACTGGACGAGAACGGCAACTTTACGCAGGAGAACTTTCAGGACCGCAACCGCCACAAGGAGGGCGGCACGGCGCAGATGCTGGAACTCGTCTGCAAAGAGGGTGAGAACCACTACAAGCCCAGCTTTACCATCATGGGCTTCCGGTACGCAAAGGTGGAAACGGACATCGACCTGACCGGCGCAGAGTTTACTGCCCACGCCGTCTATTCGGAGATGCCGGTCACCGGCAGCTTTGCGTGCGGCAATGCCGATGTGGATCAGCTGGTGAAAAACAGTGTGTGGAGCCAGAAGGGCAACTTCTGTGATATCCCCACCGACTGCCCCACCCGCGAGCGCGCCGGCTGGACGGGCGATATGGGAGTGTTCATCGAGACCGGCCTGACCCTGATGGATTGCTACCCGGTGGTGGAAAAATGGCTGGCCGAGTGCCGCCTGAACCAGTACCCGGATGGACGCATGGCGAACATTGCGCCGCCCACCAGCCGCCCCGGCTACATGACCCCCATGCTCTGTATGTCGGCGGGCTGGGGCGATGCCGCCATTCTGGTGCCCTACGCCCTTTATAAGCGCACCGGCGACCGCAAGATCCTTGCGGATAACTACCAGATGATGCAAAAGTGGTATGCGTTTCTGCTTGGCCGTGCCCAGCAGACCACCGAGGAACAGCAGACCGGGGCATACGCCAAGTACACGGTGCTGAACGGTCTGGACTACGGCGAGTGGTGTGAGCCTGGCATTACTCCCATGCAGGCGATGATGAACCCGCGCAAAAGCGTGGGTACGGCGTATCTGGCTTATTCCGGGCGGCTTCTGGCAGAAATTGCACAGGCGCTGGGCAAGGCAGAGGACGCAGCGCAGTACCGCGACACGGCAGAAAAGGCGGTAAAGGCGTACCGCGCCGCCTTTACTGACAATGGGAAAATCACTTCTGACCGCCAGTGCGAATACGTCCGCGCCATTGCCTTTGCACTGCTGGGCGAGGAGGAGAGCCAAGCCGCTGCGGATACCCTGAACCGGATGGTGGCGGAAAACGGCTATCACCTGAACACCGGCTTCCTTTCTACACCCTTCCTCTGCGAGGTGCTGGCAAAGTACGGCTATGCCGACACCGCCTATAAGCTGCTGTTACAGGACACCGCTCCCAGCTGGCTCTATGAGGTCAAGCAGGGCGCTACCACCGTCTGGGAGACATGGACGGGCATTGACGCAAACGGCCACCCCAGCGAATCCCTGAACCATTACTCCTACGGTGCCATCTGCGGCTGGCTGTTCGGTGGCGTGTGCGGCATCCATCTGGCAGGGGAGACCCTGACCATCGCCCCCACCCCGAACCCGGCTCTGGGCTGGGCAAAAGCAGTGTACGATTCCCCGGTGGGGCGCATTGAAAGCGGCTGGCAGTATGCAGGCGATGCCGTGACCTACACCATCACCGTGCCCTGCAACAGAACCGCAGAAGTCACCCTCCCGGATGGCAGAAGCCTGACCTTGCAGCCGGGCACCCACACCCTGTAACGCAAAAAGATTCCCCGCAAAACACAACGCCCCGCACCGGAAGGAGTAACCGGTGCGGGGCATTGCTTTTATGGGGATAATGAAGAAGAAAATAATGAGAGAATGGCAGGTCAGAATTTTTGCGCAAGGTATTTTGCACTGAGCTGGAAGCTCTTGATGGGGGAATTGTCCACCCAATTGCGGTGGCTTTCCAGAATAACGGCATCCACCTCCACGGCAAGGGCCTGCGCCATCAGGCTGTCCAAGTCCATGTTGCCGGTGCCCAGCTCCATGCTGTCGGTTTTCAGGATAGGCGTGATGGCACTGCCGGTGATGCGGGTGCCCCGGTCGTTGATGTGCCACAGCTTCATGCGGGAGCCGAGCCGCTGCATCCATGCCAAGGCGTTTGCACCGCCCTCGGTGAACCAGTAGCTGTCAAACTCAAAGTTGACAAAGGCAGGGTCGGTCTCTTCTAAGAGGATGTCGTAGGCGCGCTTTTCTGCGTTCACATGCCGCAGCTCGCAGTTGTGGTTGTGGTAGAGCAGGTGGATGCCCTCGGCTGTCAGAGTCTCGCCGGCTTTGTTCAGCCGCTGCGCAAGCTGGTGCATAACGGCTTCATCGCCGTAATCAAAGCGGTACATCCCGGTGATGACCACATACTGTGTGCCGAAGCTTTTGGCCTCCTCGGCCACTGCGTGGGCATCCCGTTCCAAACTGCCAAGGTCGGTGTGCAGACTGACCACCCGAAGGCCGGCCTCCTGCACCAGCTTGTGCCAGTCCAGATTGCCGCCCTTGCCCACCGGCATCCCGGCGGCCTTGGTCAGCAGCTTTACCACAAAGCCGATGGGGTGGATCATAAATCCACACAATTCAATGCCATCGTACCCGGCGGCTTTCATGGCAGCAAGGGTCTCTTTTGCCTGCTGCTCATTGCTTAGTACAGTGCCCAGCATAAATTGCTGCACAGCTTTGATGGGCATATTTTACCCCTCCAGTTTGAAAGTCTTACCCGGCGTGATGCCGTTTTCGTTAAAGCTGTCCACGCAGATGTAGTATTCCTGCCCGGCGGTCAGGGTGGAAAGGGTCACTTCGTCTGCATCGTACACCAGCCAGCTCAGATAGAGCTTATCAGGCGCAACGCCGTAGCGGACGTTGCAGCCCTGTGCATTTTCGATATGCTTCCAAGTGATCTTTGCATCCAGTGCATCCACGCGAGCCCCGGCGGCTTCGGCCTGTGCGGGCTTCGGGCCCTCGCCGTTGCCGAACACCCGTAGGCCGCTGATGCGCAGCGCCTGTCCGTAGGGCAGTTCGCCGCCCGTCACCCGGACGTACCGGGCACGGATGCCGTCTGCATATTCGTAGTAGCCGTTGGAGCACTCGCGGGCAACATTTTCGCGCAGCGTCCAGCTCGCTCCGTTCACACTGGTCTCCACCGTGTAGTGGGAGATCTGGGGCCGGGTCTCGATGTGGCGGGTCTTGCGGTCATCGCCGTAGCTGTCGGCAGGGAAGTCCACCACCAGCTTTTCGTCCGCCATATTTACCTGAATGGCGCGGACATCACTCTCTTTGCCAAGATCCACACACAGCCATTCACCCGGCTCTGCACCGGCGGCGCTCCACCAGCTGCGGCAGTCCTCATTGACTGCCCATTCCGGGCTGCTGTTTTCTGCGGTGCTGGAGGCCGTGACCGGCTTTTTGTAGCTCAGCAGCATCCATTCCGGCTGCTGTCTGGCGGCATCAAAGCGGTCTGCCGGGATGCGGTGGGGGTAATCGGCAAAGTTCTGGTTGCAGTAAAGCACGCCGTCCTTGTCGAACCCGGCAGGGAACAGCCCCACCCGGCGCTCAAAGTCATAGTTGACGGAAATGCGCATGGTGGAAGCGTGCCACCAGTTGCCGTAGGTGTCGGCAATGGTACTGCCGTGGCCTGCACCGGTAATGAAGCCACCGGGCTTTGCGGAGAACGGATTGGATGCCTGCCGCACAAAGGGGCCCAGCGGAGAACGGGAGGTGTATACACCGTCGGCGTAAGTGTTGTACTGGGTGCCAGGGCAGGCATATTGCAGGTAATAGAGGCCGTTATGCTTTGTCATAAAGGCACCCTCAATGTAGGGTTTGCCGATGGCGTTGAACATGGCAGTCAGACTTTCGACACTCAGACCGGGGATATTTGCCATCTGCGGCGGCAGATTCAGCTTGCCGGTCTTGGGATCATAGAACTGCTTCATGGACTGGTACAGCACGCTGGCTTCCCGGTCCACGATGCCGTTGTTGCCGGGGCGCTCGTAGCCCAGTACGGTTTCATTGCCGAAGATCAGCTCCTGCTTTTCACCGATGGGGGTCATGGTGTCCGGGTTCAGCTCCACCCCGTAGATGGGAGAGATGTTGGAGCAGCCCCAGTAGAAGTACACCCGGCCATCGTCATCGCAGAACAGATCCGGGTCCCAGAAGGCAAAGGGGGCAGACACTTCGGTAAACGGCTCAGTCAGGGGGTCAGCGGTGCGCAAAATGGGGCAGTTGCGCCCCTTGCGGCTGGCGCAGAAGTAGAGGTAATTGCCCACCTGCCGCACATCCGGTGCGTAGTCATAGATCAGCAGGTCGGGGTCTGCATGGAACTCCCAGTTCAGCAGGTCGTCCGAATACCAGAAACCTGCCGACATGGAAACGAACAGATAATATTTGCCCTTGAAATAGACCAGTGTCGGGTCTGCGCCCTCCCGGAAACCCGCTGTGCGCGGGCCTTCCTTCATGTGCTGGTAACGGTAGCCCAGATCAAGAGGATTACAATAGGTTGTTTTCATCAAAGATCACTCCTTAGAAATGCCCTGCAATACACGGTTCAGTTGCTTGATGTCCTCCTCCGAAGCACCCGCCTGCATCAGCATGGATTCAATGGTCATCCGCTGCATGGCACGCTCCATCATGGCCACCAGAGCCGGGTTATCCTTCACGGCGGCGGCCACATCGCCGCGGGCGGCGGCGGCCTTATCGGAGATCTGCTTCAGGATGGGGCCAGCCTTGGGGTCTGCCATGGCTTTGGCCATGTTGTCCTTCACCGACCAGCAGCTGGCATCCAGCTCCCCGTCAAACCAGTTGGTCACATTCTTGCGGTTGTCCATGGCGTAGTCCGGGTTGGGGGCGTCCACCTTGTTCACCAGGATCACGCTGCTGTGCTCGCCGGAGCGTGCCTCAATGCTGTGCTTGCCGGTAATGGGCAGCTGGAAGGCGAACACCTTGTCGCCCTGCTTGGTCTCCACCAGCTGACCGTCCTTGTACAGCGAGACCTCCGGCAGATTGGAGTAGACCTTAATCTCGGTCACATCCTCGGCGCGGTCCACATAGCGGCTGCCGCACAGGTGCACGAACGGCTCCTTGCTCCAATAGGCCTTGTAGAGATAGAAGGGGTCTTTTTTCAGCTTGCGGTCAAAGGTGACAAGTCCCTTCTGGTTCTCGCCGTGCTTGCCGCCCTCATCGCGGCCATCGGCGGCAAAATCAAACATATTCCACACATGGGTCGCCCACAGCCAAGGACGGTCGGCAATCATCTTTGCGATATGCTCATGGTAAATGCACTGGTAACTCTCGGTGTAGTCGCCCTTTTCCGGGTGGCTGCTCTGATACTGGGGGTTAGCATCTGCGCCATACTCCGAAAAGCCGATGCAGTGGTCGGGGTAATCGGCGTGGTATTTGTCAAAGAACTCGTCGTTCTGCTCCAGTTCGCCCAGATACCAGCCAAAATAGAGGTTGTAGCTGTTCACGTCCGGGATCTCCAGAATGGGGCTGGTGGTCTCCAGCATGAACACATTTGCCATGGTGGTCTTCCGGGTGGGGTCCAGCTTGTGGGCCAGCTCGTTCAGCAGACGGTGGTTTTCCAGCAGATCTTCATTGACAGCGGATGCGGCGGTAATCTCGTTGGACAGGCCCCAAACGGCAATGCAGGGGTGGTTATAGTTCTGGACGATCAGCTCTTCCATCTGGGTCAGGGTGTTGGCATGGCCGTTGGTCATGTGCATGGTGATGTAGGGAATCTCTGCCCAGATGACAAGACCCTTTTCATCGCACAGGTCGTAGAAATACTGTGCGTGCTGGTAGTGGGCCAGCCGGATGGTGTTGGCCCCGATCTCCAGAATGAGGGCCATGTCCTCTCCCATCATTTCGTTGGTCAGGGCAATGCCCGCGTCCTTGCGGTCCTGATGGCGGGAAACGCCACGCAGCGGGTAGCTGCGGCCGTTCAGAATAAAACCCTTCTGGGGGTCAAACTCAAATTTCCGGCAGCCAAAGCGGGCAGAAGTCTCTTCACCGTTGTCCAGCTTGGCAGAGACGGTGTAAAGGAAGGGATCGTCCACGCCATCCCACAGGCGGGCATTGTCCAGGGTGAAAACAGCCTTTGCAGTGCCGTTTTCCGCCGGAGCGGTGATGCTCTGGCCTTCCAGCGCAAAGGTAACGCTCTGTGCACCCACCACGGCGGCTTCCACAGTGACTTCGACGGTCTTAGCGGCAAGGTCGGTGACGATGGGGGTCACCTTCAGAGCCGGTGCGCCGTTTGCGGGCAAAGCGAAATGCTCTGCCGGAACGATGTGCAGAGTTACATCGCGGTAAATGCCGCCGTAGAAAGTGAAGTCTGCCTTCTGGGGGTATACGGTGTCGTTGTCGCTGTTGTCCACGGAAATTGCCAGCAGATTTTCCTCTTGGAGGTGGTCGGTCAGGTCCACCCGGAAGGTGGAGTAGCCGCCCTTGTGCTGGGCCAGCTTTTCACCGTTCAGGTAAACGGCGGCGGTCATGGCTGCGCCGTCCAGCTGCAAAACAGCCTTGCCGCCTGCCGGGATGGTGGGCTTTGCCAGGGCCAGCGTATACCAGCAGGTGCCGCGGTAGTAATCGTTGCCGCCGTCCTGACCGTCCACCGCATTCCAGGTGTGGGGCAGGGTGATGGCCTCACCCATAATGGCGGTGGGGATGCCGGTGTTCTCCTTGGTAAAATGCCAGTTGCTATGATTCAGCAGGATGGTTTTGCTCATGGTAAAAACTCCTTTGTAAAAGATGGATCAAATCGGCAAAAACCGAAAGAGCGTATGAGCCCTTTCGGTCTTTGCAGGTTATTACTGCATGTTTTCTGCAATTACTTCATGGCGAAGGGCTTCTTTTTTATCCGCGATGCGCTTCTGGACGTTGACCATTTCCTCCTTGGTCAGGGGGCAGCCGACCATGGCAAGCAGGGTGATGAGCCAGCCCAGCATCGGCAGACCGTATTTGATGGCAAGGGTCATCCAGAAGATGCCGGAGGTGTAGGCATCCGTGGGCTGGGGCATGGTGGTGGTGTAGCCCAAAATAGCCACGGCACCGGTGGCGACGACGGCAGCCACCGAGGTGATGAGCTTGTCGATGAGGCTGTAAGTACCGGAGACCACAGCCGGGATGTAACGGCCGCTGCGGTCCAGCTCGTAGTCGATGGTGTCAGCCATGTAAGAAGTGTTGGAGGTGGTGATGCACATGTTGGAACCGTTCTGCAGCAGGGTCAGCAGGACGTAAACGATCATGTTCCAGCTGCCCATCACGCCGATCTGACGGGTATCCGTGAAGATGAAGAACAGGATCAGCACAGCGGTGATGGCCATGCTGATGCAGGTCCAGGTTACGATGCCCTTCTTGCTGCCCTTTTTGCCCACATACTTTGCGCCGAAGGCGGCAAAGAAGATGGAAGGCACCATGCTGATCACGCCAAGGGTGGTGGCAAGACCCATGTTGCCGATCAGGATACCATTCAGCATGGTGTTGATGATGGCCTGGCTGCCTACCTGCTGTGCCAGCTTGTCGGAAGCGTTGGAGGCGATGTAGCACTGCAGGGGCTTGTTGTGCTTGAGCACTTCAAGGACATCCGCGATCTTCAGCGGCTCGTGCTTTTTGTTGGTGCCCTCAAAGTTTTCGGGCTTATCGTAGGCAGAGATACCGGCGCAGACGATCAGGGTGCCGATGCCGGCAATAATCAGGACGATGGTGCAGACCATGCTGAGAAAGTCCTGATTGAAGGTGCCGCCGCACTTGGGCAGGATGACGGTGTAGATCAGCATGCTCATGCCCATGGGCACGGCGTAGTTCAGTGCAGTGGTCCAGACACCGATGGTGGGACGCTGCCGGGGATCGTTGGTCATGATGGCGGGCAGGGTCTGGGCGGTCATGTTGGTGACGGTGTAGCCGATGATGTAAATAATGTAGGTCAGGGCGAACACCGGCAGGCCGAGGCCCTTGCTGGAGCACAGGTTGAACATGCACAGCAGGCCCACCGCTTCAATCAGGTAGCCGCTGATCAGCAGAACGCGCAGCTTGCCGAAACGGGTGTTGACGCGGTCATAGACGAACGCCAGCATCGGGTCGGTGAAGCCGTCCAGAATGCGGGCCAGCATCAGGATGATGCCAACGGTTGCAGTGGTGATGCCGTAGCCAATGCTGGCAGAATAACTTGCCATACCGATCAGGGAGTAGACGCTCATGCCCACAAAGGCGTTGCAGGCGTAGCAGATGATCTGCCATGTTTTGGCGCGGCGATACTGGACGCCGTCTACCTCACTGGCACTGGGTTTCTTTTGGAACATAATGATTTTCCTCCTTTTTATGTGAAACGGGTTCCGCTTTTCCTGACACCAGAATAACAGAATGCAACAGGTACTGTCGGACAAAAAACTGGGATTGAGGATAAAAATTCGCGCAGTTCTGACCGCTCAACGAAAAATTTACCAATAACGTGAAAAATTATCCTTTTTGCTCCGTGCAGACCTGTTACAATAGGCACAAGAGAAAACACTGCTTCTGGATAAAAGGAGAACCATCATGCAGAAATTTGAAAAAGGCTTTTTCATCGGTGCTGCAACAGCAGCCCATCAGGTAGAGGGTAACAATACCAACAGCGACTACTGGGCACAGGAGCAGCTGCCCCATTCCAGCTTTACAGAGCCCAGCGGCATTGCCTGCGACCATTATCATCGGTACGAAGAGGACATCAAACTCCTGGCCGATGCCGGGCTGAACGCCTACCGCTTTTCCATCGAGTGGGCACGGGTGGAGCCGGAGGAAGGCAAATTTGATCCGGAAGCCATCGAACATTACCGCAAGGTCATCGCCTGCTGCAAGGCGCAGGGCGTAGAGCCCATCGCCACCCTGCTGCACTTTACCAGCCCGAAATGGCTCATCTGCAAGGGCGGCTGGGAAGCAGAATCCACGGTCGAGGACTTCAAAAAATATGTGACCTATGTGATGGAGCAGCTGGGCAGCGAGCTGCGCTATGTCTGCACCATCAACGAAGCCAATATGGGCCTGCAGCTGGCCGCCATCTCCAAGCGGTTCCGCCTGATGGCAGAACAGGCTGCGAAAAATGCCGCAGCAGCCGGAAAGTCTGCGGAGGGCACGGTGCAGGTGGGCATGAACTTCCAGAAGATGATGGAAAACATGAAGTTTGCCGCCATGGAAAACGCACAGGTGTTCGGCACACCCCAGCCCCAGATCTTTGTCAGCGAGCGCACCCCGGAGGGTGACCTGCTGGTGCTGCGCGCCCATGCCGCCGCACGGGATGCCATCAAGGCCATCTGCCCGGAAGTCAAGGTGGGCCTGACCCTCTCGCTCCACGACTTGCAGGCACAGCCCGGCGGCGAAGCCTTTGCCGAGGCCGCATGGCAGGAGGAGTTTACCCACTACCTGCCCTACATTAAAGAGGACGATTTCCTTGGGGTGCAGAACTACACCCGCACTCTTTATGGCCCGCAGGGGCAGCTTCCGGCACCGGAGGGCGCAGAGCTGACCCAGATGGATTACGAGGTCTACCCGCAGGCACTGGAGCACGTCATCCGTAAAGTGGCAGAAGCATTCAAGGGCGATCTCATCGTCACCGAAAACGGCATTGCCACCGCCGAGGATGCCCGTCGTGTGGCGTTTATCCGGCAGGCACTGGACGGCGTGCAGCACTGCATCGCCGACGGCATCCCGGTGAAGGGCTACTTCTACTGGAGCCTGATGGACAACTTTGAGTGGCAGAAGGGCTACGCCATGCAGTTCGGCCTGATCGCCGTGAACCGTGAAACCATGGAGCGGACCGCAAAGCCTAGCCTTGGGGTGCTGGGCAGTTACGCAGAAAAATAAGCTGCAATAGCAAAAAACAGGCTGCGGAAGATGCTTCTCGCAGCCTGTTTTGGTTCAGTGGGAAAGATGCAGACCATGGACACCATTTGCAACCACGGCGGCAATTACGTTGATGTGCTTTTGCGCCAGTTTGGCGTCGGTGTTCAAAAGCCCGGAAAGACCGTTCATTACAAAAATCAGGATGGCACCGACATTTTCATATTGGGACGGCTCGATATTGTCACCTTTGATTTTTTCCAGAATGGCATCCCGCAAATGCTGCGTAAAGCGGTTCATCGCGGATACCGGAACCACACCGAGGTAATCCGTTGCCTGCTGGAGAGCAGCAAACATTTCCTGCACAAAGGTCTCCGGCGCATCCAGCAGCTGCTGTGCGCCGCGCATATTGTCGCAGACGAGCTGGACTGTCTGCCGCTCCATTTCGGCGGTGAGTGCATCCAGCGTTTCATAGTGGGAATAAAAGGTCGTTTTGTTGATCTCGGCGCGTTCGGCAATTTCCTTGACCGTGATCTTTTCAATGGGCTTCTCCCGCAGCAAGTCGATAAACGTTTTCTGAATGGCACGCTTCGTTTTTTTGACCCGGATATCCATACAATTCCTCCGTCAATGTATTTTGTAAAGGATGCTTAACCAACGCTTGGAACGTGATCCGTTGCTTAAACACCGGACACGCCGGAAACTGCTGATTGCAGCCCCTGCGGCATAGTGCTATTATAACACCATAGAGATGGATAAGCAACTAAGAGTTGCAAATCTAGTTCGTGAATACGAAAAATAAAAAATGGAGGATGCTTTATGAAAATGATGAATTTCAACAGTGTCAGAGATAAAGTTGCTATCGTCACCGGCGCAAGCCGCGGCATCGGCCGCGCCATTGCCGAGTGCTTCGGCGAAAATGGGATGAAGGTGGTTTGTGCAGCCCGCAGCGCAGAGCAGGGGCAGGCTGTGGCAGACGGCATCTGCGCCAAGGGCGGCGATGCCATTTTTCTCCAGACCGATTGCAGCAAGGCTTCTGCCATCAAGGAACTGGTGGACAAGACGGTGGCACACTACGGTAAGCTGGATGGCGTTGTCAGCAACGCAGGCATCGGCATGGGCGGCACACCGCTGCATGAGTATGAGGTAGAGGATTACGAGAAGATCTTCTCCCTGAACAGCGAGGGCGTCTTTGCCGGAATGAAGTACGGCGCAGAAGCCATCCTCAAGAGCCACAGCGAGGGCGGCTTCCTCATCAATGTGGCATCGGTGGCGGGTCTTGTACCCCAGCGCGGACAGGCACTGTACAGCGCCACCAAATTCGGCGTGGTGGGCATGACCCGTGCAGCGGCACTGGATTACGCGGAATACGGTATCACCGTCAACGCCATCTGCCCCGGTTACACCAAGACCAGCATCTTCGGTGATGCACCGGCTGCGGCCATGGACTTTTTTGCATCCGACTGCCCGGCAAAGCGGATGGGCGACCCGGAGGAGTGCGCCGCACTGGCACTTTTCCTTGCCAGCGGTATGGCACGGTACATCACCGGTGCAGCCATCCCTGTGGACGGTGCACTGTCTGCCGGGCACCAGAGCGTCAGCAGCTGGAAGCACCCGGAAATTTTGACCGACGGCAAGCTGAACAGCCAGAGCACCATTGCAGCCCTGATGGAAAACGAGTCCGCAAAAGCCGTTGTGGAGCAGTACCTGCCCGGCTTTGCTGACAATCAGCAGGCAAAAGCCGCATACGGTATGACCTTTGGTAAGATCGGCTCCATGCTGGGTCTGCCGGAAACGGCACTGAAAGCACTGCTGGATGCGCTGGATAACCTGTGATAGATGCCGCTCTGAAAGCCCCATGACCGGGGTTTTCGTTCTATCTGTGTACGGTTGACTTTTGGAGGAGATCATGAAAAACGAAGCACTTTTCCGTACCGGCTCTGTCTGGAAGTCCATTATTTCTATGGCGGTGCCCTCCATCATCATTATCCTTGTCATGGTGCTGTACAACATGGCGGATATGTTTTTTGTGGGCTGTCTGGGCGATACTGCACAGGTGGCGGCGGTCTCCGTTGTGGGACCGGTGTTTTCGATCCTTGCGGCGGTGGCAACGATGCTTGGCGCAGGCAGCAGTGCTGTCATTGCACGCTGCTTTGGCGCGGGTGAGATCGAGCAGGGCAAGATCTGCTCCTCGCTCTGCTTCTGGACCAGCTTTTTTCTGGGCGTTCTGGTCAGCATCGGTCTGCTGGTGGGCAGAGTGCCGCTTCTGGGAATGCTGGGCTCGAATGCAGAGATCTTCCCCTACGCGGAGCGGTATCTTCAGGTCCTGGCACTGGGTGCGCCGTTTTTTATCCTGTCCAACAGCATGGCGATGCTGGTGCGTGCAGAGGGAGCGGCAAAAGAGGGCATGATCGGCAATCTTCTGGGCACGCTGATCAACTGCATTTTTGACCCGCTGTTTATTCTGGTGCTGAACTTCGGTGTCAGCGGTGCGGCTGCCGCCAGTGTGCTGGGCAACCTTGTGGCGACTGCCTGCTATCTGCGCTACATCGTCAAGCACGGCACGGTGCTGACGGTTGATTTTCGTCCTGCCCTGAAAAAGCCGCAGATGCTGGGCGAACTGCTGGCCATTGGACTGCCCAACGGCATCAGCAGCCTGCTGGCCGGGTTTGCATCCTCCTTCAGCAACCGGCTGTTGGTGACCCACGGTACGGCGGCGGTCGCAGCTATGGCAGCGGCAGGCAAGACGACCATGGTCATCAGCATGATCGCCATGGCGATCTGCATGGGCTGCCAGCCGCTTCTGGCGTACAGCTACGGCGCAGGCGACTCAAAACGCCTGAAACAGCTTTTGAAGGACCTGATCCTGCTGACCGTTGTTTTTGGCGTCCTTGCCGGAGCTGCCAGCTTTGCCGGACGCAATGCGCTGATCGGGATGTTCATCAAGGAAGAAGGCGCTTTCCGTCTGGGAACGCAGCTGGTGGTCTATCTGGTTCTGGGCAGCCCGGTGATCGGTCTGACCTATCTGGTAACCAATCTGCTGCAATCCGTGGGCAAGGCAAGCGGTGCGGTGGTGCTCTCTCTTTTGCGGCAGGGGCTGCTGCTGATCCCGCTGCTGTACCTGATGAATGCGCTTTACGGCGTGCAGGGCATTGCGGCGGCGCACCTGATGGCAGACGTAAGCTCTGCGGTCATCTCTGCGGTCATCCTGCTGCACTGGCTCCGGGCATCGATGGAAAAAAAGGCGGAAGTATGATATACTGGTTCTATCAATGAGCCAATGAGCCGGAGGGGTTACACATGGATGTTCTCCAGAATATGATGCTGCTTTCCGAACTTGTCCAGTGCGGCGGCAATGTTTATACATGGTGCTATGATGCACAAGGTGTGCTCTTGCGGAGCAACTGCCCGGACGAGGCATTCCTTGCCAGCGCATTTGAGCTGTTCGGCTGCAAACAGCGGATGCTGGAGCATGGGAACCGGGACGATGTGCCCGTTACTTTGGGAACGGCGCTGGGGCTTTTGTGGGGCGCAGCCTTTGAAAAGGAAGAGGGAAAACTGAAGCGCGTCTGGGTCATCGGGCCGGTGTTCTATCAGGATGTGACGCTGCGCGGGATCGAGGACGGACTGAAATATTACAGCAAGCTGGAGATCAGTGTAGCATGGACGATCCAGCTTTACAAAGCCCTTGAAAAAGTCCCCACCCTGCAAAACACCATTATGAACCGCTACCTGCTGATGATGCACTACTGCCTGACCGGACAGCGGCTGGAACTGAGCTGTGTCAACAGCAGCACAGCGCAGGAGGAGCGGCTGAAAAGCGCCGCAATTCCCCACGACCGGCATAAGATCTGGATGGCAGAGCAGGGAATGCTGCAGATGGTCCGCACCGGAGATATGAATTACAAGCAGGCGCTTTCCAACAGTATGAGCATAAGTGCAGGTGTGCCGGTGCAGAGCAGCGATGTTCTGCGTCAGAGTAAGACCTCCATCATCGTGTTCACCTCGCTGGTGTGCCGTGCTGCCATTGAGGGTGGTCTTTCCCCGGAGGAGGCGTACTCGCTGGGGGACAGCTACATTCAGGCGGCAGAATCGGCAAAATCGCTGGATGAGCTGAGCCCCCTTGCAATGATGATGTACGATGATTTCATCCGACGTGTCCACAAACACCGGACAAACCCGAACCTCAGTAGACAGATCCAGAAGTGTGTGGATTATATCGAGATGAATCTGGACAAAAAGATCGTAGCGGAAGATCTTGCCGCCCTGGTGGGCTACACAGAATATTACCTCACCCACAAATTCAAGGAAGAAACGGGTCTGAGTGTCACGAACTATGTAAAGTTTGCAAAGGTCGAACGTGCGAAAGTTCTGCTGAAAAGTACACCGTTCAGCGTCCGGGAAATTTCCGAGCAGCTTGGCTTTGCCACCCGCAATTATTTCAGCGCAGTCTTTCAGCAGGTCACCGGAAAAACGCCCATGGAATTCCGGGAAACATAAAGCAGAACAGGCATCCTGCGATACCGTTTGGCGGTATCGGGCAGGATGCCTGTTCTGCTATGATGAAGAAAAATGGAGGAGAATGGCTCAGTTGAGGAACTTCTCGTTCAGGGTCACGCCAAAGTCGCGGGCAATGGCGCGCAGGTCGTCGTCGGTGATGGTCTGCCGGATGATGCCGCCGCCCATGGAGAGCACCTTGACGTAAATTTCCGCGCTCTTTTCGATGGTGTGGGCCAGACCGAAGGTGATGTCAAAGTCCGGACCGGAGGCAAACAGGCCGTGCTGTGCCCAGATGGCGGCCTGATAAGTCTTCATCAGCTCACTGGTGGCCATGGCAATGTCTGCCCCGCCGGGCACCATCCACGGGCAGACGCCCACGCCCTCTGGGAACACCACCGGGCACTCGGTAGCGCTCTGCCACAGCGCACGGGTGAAGTCCCGGTCGGTCAGGGGTAGGATGTAGGTCAGGGCAATCACGTTGGTGGCGTGGCAGTGGTAGATAACGCGGTTTGCGCCATTGGTGGCGGCCTTGCGGACGCTGTGATTCATAAAGTGGCTGGGGAACTCACTGGTGGGCTTTGCGCCGTCCTCCAGGCCCCAGACGATGCGCCAACTGTCGCCCTTGTCGTTGATCTCCACAATACCGATGCTGTGAACAGGGTCCGGCTCCACGTTGCGGAAAAACTTGCCGGAACCGGTGGTGATGAAATACTCCCCCGCCAGATTATCTGCCTGCACGCCCATGTTCACCCATTCGCGGGGCTGCTCGTCAAAGAAGGGACGGCACTGCGCCACTTCTTCTTCCTTCATGCGGTAGGTCAGGTTGCCGCCGTTGCGCTCGTGCCAGCCCTGTAGCCAGCCATCGTTGCACATCCGCATAAAACCTTTGACAATTTCAATATCCAGAATACCCATCTTCAAAAACCTCTCTCATTCAAATGCGCTTGCTCAGCACGTTCTGCTCGTACTTTTTGACTTCCTCAAACCATGCACCGTCCACCGGCACACCGTTCCGGCGGCAGTATTCGTCCCAGACCTCGCCAAAGGGCAGGGTCTTCAGCTCCTCTTGCCGCACCATCAGCTCGGTGAACTGGTTGGTGTCCTGCAGCTCCTTCAGCACCGTATGCGGGGTGCACAGGGCAGACAGCAGCGCCTTTTCCACGTTGCGGAAGCCCACCGTCCATGCGGAGATGCGGTTGATGGAGGCATCAAAGTAATCCAGTGCAATGTTCACCCGGCCGTCCAGACCGCCGCAGCGCACGATCTCCTTGCAGATTTCCTTCGTTTCATCGTCGAACAGTACCACATGGTCGGAGTCCCAGCGGATGGGGCGGGTGATGTGGAGCGCGATCTCCGGGAAGAAGGCCAGCAAGGCAGGAATCTTGTCGCTGACCACCTCGGTGGGATGGTAGTGGCCGTTATCCATCAGCGGAATGCACTTTTCCCGGTTGAAGGCGGCGTAGCTCAGGGCAAACTCAGCACTGCCCACGGTGTACGCCTCCACACCGATGCCGAACACCTTGCTCTCAATACAGGGCTTTACCAGCTTGAAGTCGTAAGGCTCGTTCAAAATCTCGTCGATGCTGGCCTTGTAGCGGTCGCGGGGGCCTTTGCGGTCCGCCGGTACGTCCTTGAAGCCGTCGCCCGTCCAGATGTTCATGGTGCAGGGCTGCCCCAGCTCCTCGGCCAGATACTGACTGATGCGGATGCAGGCCTTGCCGTGTTCTACCCAGAATTTCCGGGTCTCCTCGTTGGGGCTGGCAAGGGTCAGCGGGTCGCACTTGGGATGGGAGAAAAAGGTGGGGTTAAAGTCTGCGCCCAGCCCTCTTGCCTTGCAAAAATCTGCCCATTTTTTAAAGTGCTTCGGCTCCAGTTTGTCCCGGTCTACCCACGGGTTCTCCTCGTCAAAAATGGCATAGGAGGCATGGAGGTTGATCTTTTTGGTGCCGGGGCAGAAGGACAGCACCTTGTCTATGTCTGCCATCAGTTCCTCCGGGGTGCGGGCACGGCCGGGGTAGTTGCCGGTGGTCTGGATGCCGCCGGTCAGGGGCTTGGTGGGGTCGGTATCAAAGCCCCGGACATCATCTCCCTGCCAGCAGTGCAGGGAGATAGGCACGGTCTTTAACCGGGCAATGGCAGCTTCGGTGTCCACGCCAATGGCGGCGTAGCGGGCTTTTGCTTCTGCGTAACTCATAGGGTTCCTCCTTCTTAAATCTGCATCTGAATTTTCAAATTGCCGATGGCGGTGGCCTCGATGGGCAGCGCCACCACCTGTTTTCCGGTGTAGTGGGCAGTCAGCTCGTTCAGGGTAGCGTTCTTTGCGCCACCGCCTGCGATGTAGAGCTTGTCCCAGTGCTGCCCGGTGAGAGATTCCAGCTCCCGGAAAGCCTCCCCATAGCAGTACGCCAGCGAATGATAGACACTGTTGATGAGGTCGGCATCCGTGGCAGGGGCTTCGCCGGTCTCGGCAAGGGCGGCTCTAATCTCTGCGCGCATATCCTGCGGGGCAGAGAAGCGGGCAGCGTTCACATCAAAAATGCGGGTGTAGGTGCTGGTCTTGGCCAGTTCCACCATTTCTGCAAAGGAGATGCCCAGTTGTTTTTGCACACACTGGATGATCCACAGACCCATGATGTTTTTCAGGTAGCGGATGTACCCCACGCCACCCTCGTTGGTAAAGTTGGCGCGGCAGCTTTCCGGGCTGGTGATGGGCTTTGCCAGCTTGACCCCCAGCAGGCTCCATGTACCGGAGGAGAGAAACGGCGCATCCCCCTGCTCCATGGGAATGCCCTCCACGGCGCTGGCGGTGTCGTGGGTGGCGCACAGCACTACCTTGGTTTGCCCACCCAACTCGGCGGCAATGTCCGCCTTCAACGGGCCCAGCACCGTACCGGGTGCGGTGAGCTTAGGGAACATCACCTCCGGCAAGCCCAAAGCTTTGAGAATCTCCGGGTCGTACTCTTTGGTCTGAGCGTTTACGAGTCCGGTGGAGGTGGCGTTGGTGTACTCCCGTGCCTTTACGCCGCAGAGCTTCCACAGCAGATATTCCGGGATCATCAAAAAGTCCTCGGCCTGTGCCAGCCGACCGGCTTTTTTGTCGGTATACAGCTGATAAATGCTGTTGAAGGGCTGGAACTGGATGCCGGTGCGCTGGTAGAGTTGCGCAAAGGGCAGAATGTTGTGGACTTCGGGGATCACCGCCTGCGTCCGGCTGTCCCGGTAGGCGTAGACCGGGGAGAGGGGCTGGCCGTTTTTCAGCAGCACATAGTCCACCGCCCAGGTGTCGATGGAAAGGCTCTCAATGACCGGGTACTTTGCAAAGGCCTCCCGGATGCCCTGCTTCACGTTGGCAAACAGGCTGTCGATGTCCCATTCCAGATGACCGTCCACCCACCGGACGCTGTTGGGAAAACGGTACACTTCCTCGGTGCGGAGAACGCCGTTCTCCATCCATCCCACAATGTGCCGCCCGCTGGACGCGCCAATGTCGATGGCAAGATAATTTTTTTGCATAATGCGCCTCCTGTATGGCTTTGACTGCTACCAGTATAGCGGTATGATGCGGGCAATTCCATCCGCAAAGGTGACGCATTCTTTGTGAAAAGTCTACTCTTGCACGGCAAAGACCGGTGCGCTATACTGAACACAGAAAGTGAGGAACCGGAAAATGTTGACTTATAACATGGATGTGACCCCGGAGAGTGTATGGAAACGCACTACCCCCAGCGAAGCAGAGCTGGCACAGCCCTATTACTGCACCGAGGCGGGAGTGTTTTACGCCCAGCAGCATTTTTCCACCGCCCGGACAGATAAGGAAAGTTACATCCTGTTTTATACCCTCCGGGGTGCAGGGCTGATTGAGCAGGGGGAAAGCCATGTGGTGCTCAGCACCGGGCAGGCGCTGCTGCTGAACTGCCGCACCCCGCAGAGCTACTGCACCGCTCCGGGGCAAAGCTGCTGGCATCATTATTGGGTGCATCTGGACGGCGCAGGGGTCGCCGCCATGGAGCCGCTGCTGCTGCCGGGCAAAAAACTGACCCCGGTGCAGCTCACCGGGGTCAAGATGCAGGAATTGTTTGAAACACTTTTAGGGCAGATGGAGCGCAGCACCGTGGACAGCATGGTGACCATGGGGCTGGCGCTGCATGAGATGCTGGCGCTGTGCGCCCGGAGCATCCTTGCACAGACCGAAGCCACCAGCGCACGGCAGGTCATTTTGCAGGCTGCAGAGACCCTGCGCAAGAATTACCAGAAAGAGCTTTGCCTTGCCGACCTGCTGGCAGAGGCGCACATGAGCAAAAGCTATTTTCTTTGCCTGTTCCGGCGGTATATGGGCACAACGCCGTATAACTATCTGGTCAACTTCCGCATCACCCAGGCAAAGGAACTGCTTGTCCTCACCGACCACAGCGTCAGCGAGATCGCACAGGAGGTAGGTTTTGGCGATGCCAGCAACTTTTCCACCCGCTTTGCAAAAGCCACCGGGCAAAGTCCCCTGCAATACCGCAAAAGCGCACTGAAGCCGGTGGAGGGGGCAAGGTGAGCGGAGGAATTGTGTCAAAATGACACAATTCCTCCGTTCACCTTCAAAGAACCATGAGATGTGAATGTTTTGCCTTTATGGGAGTTCATGTTTTTTACTGAATCTCGTGAAAAGCGTATAAAAAGCTTGCAATCATCTGTAAAATGTGATATATACATTATACGAAACATTGCTTTGAAAGAACGCTCCACCGTTCAATGATGTATAAATGGGAGGTGCCTGCCATGACCGCTGTGATCTATGCCCGCTATTCTACTGACAGCCAGCGTGAAGAATCCATCGAAGGTCAGATTCGGGAGTGCACTGCCTATGCGGAGAAGAACGGATTCACGGTGGTCAAACACTACATTGACCGTGCCGTCTCTGCAAAAACGGACAACCGCCCACAGTTCCAGCAGATGATTAAAGACAGCGAACGCGGCATCTTTGATGTCATCATCGTATGGAAGCTGGATCGCTTTGCCCGGAACCGCTACGACAGTGCCCGGTACAAGACCCAACTGAAGCGGAACGGCGTGAAACTGGTGTCGGCAACGGAAGTCATTTCGGCTGGCCCGGAGGGCATCATTCTGGAATCGGTGCTGGAGGGCTATGCCGAATATTACTCGGCTGACCTGTCGGAAAAGGTCGTGCGCGGCATGACCGAAAATGCTCTCAAGGGTATTTATAATGGCGGCACGATTCCGTTCGGCTACATGATCGATGAGACCCGGCATTACCAGCCCGACCCGTTGTTGGCTCCGTATGTGGAGCAGACGTTCCAGAAGTATGCGGACGGTGCGACCATGACTGACCTGCGGGATTGGTTAAAGGCACACAACATCAAAAATTCAATGGGCGGGGAGATGTCCTACAATACGATTCAGCGGATGTTGAGTAATCGCCGGTACATCGGCGAGTTGCGTTTGCGGGATGTGGTACAGCCCAATGCGATCCCGGCATTGGTATCAGGTGAACTTGTCGGGGCGAGGCCCCTCCATCTTGCTACGCAAGACCGTTCTGTCGCTTAAAAGCCCCACTGGGGCTTTCATTGCTCCGCTTCGTTGCGCAAACGCGAACCTGTTCAACAAGGTGCAGGAAAAGCTGGCGAAAAATAAAAAGGCCCCTGCCCGTCATAAGGCAGAGGAAAGCTATCTGCTTACCACCAAGCTGTACTGCGGTAAGTGCGGAGCGCTGATGTTTGGCGAAAGCGGTGTCAGCCACACCGGGAAGATGTACACCTATTATAAGTGTGCTGCTGCCAAGAAGAAAAAGACCTGCGATAAAAAGGCCGTGCGGAAACAGTGGCTGGAAGATCTGGTGGTCAACGAGACCATGAAGCTGGTGGAAGATGACGCTTCCATGAATGCCATCATCGCCAAAGTGATGGAGCTGCAAAATCAGGAAAGCACGGATTTGCCCATCTATGAAAAGCAGTTGAAAGAAACGGAAGTCGGCATCACCAATATGCTGAATGCCATCCAGATGGGCATTCTGACAAGCTCTACCAAGGGACGGCTGGAAGCGCTGGAAGAACAGCGGAAGGAGCTGCAAGCCCGCATTGCCGAGGAACGGCTTGCCAAGCCGAAGATGAAAGAAGAGTTCGTCCGCTTTTGGCTGCTTCGCTTCCGCAAGCTGGACATGACCCAGCCGGAGCAGCGGCAGGCACTGGTGGACACCTTCATCAATGCCATCTATCTCTACGATGATAAGGTACTTATTACCTTTAATTATAAGGAAGGTACAGAAACGGTCGCTTTCGGGGAAGCTGTGAAAGCGGAGAAAAGTTCGGATATGAGTGCGCGAGGTGCACCAGATTTTGAACGTCAAATCTTACGATTTGACGTTCTTTTTTGTTATGTAACCCCGAAAAATCGGGGTCTGCACGGTCGATGCACGGTTGGCGTATTCATAGGAATCCTCTGCATGGGCTGAAATTACTTTGAAATGCGTGGTGAATTTTGCATCAAGTCAACAGAGCCAGACGGAGCTGCGCCTTTACTTCGGGGTCTGCGTTCTTCAGAAGTTCCAGTAGAGCGGTCATAGAGATGGTCGGTTCGCCTGCGGCGGGTACAGCCTGCGGGCTGGGGCTTTCCTGTTTAGCATAGAACCCTTCCTCGAACTTCCTGCCCAGTTCTACACGAGAGGACTGCTGGATATGGGCGTAGGTGTTCACCAACATATCTGCCGTGGCGTGTCCTGTGGTACCCTGAACGGCCTTCACATCGCCGCCAGAGATCATCAGCTGATTGGAATGGCGCAGACCGTGAAAGACGATGCGTAGGAACTCTGGGTGGGTATCCTGCCATTTGAGGAACTTCTTGCGAATCAGCACAGGCTCCACCGCCAGACCGTTGGGCAAACGGAATAGCATCCCACTGTCATGGTAACGTGCCGGGTCTTTCCTCTCGTCTGCCGCTAACTGATTCAGCCACTTCTTCAATTCCTCTTTCAGAGCAGAGGTCATGAAGATGGTGCGGCAGGAGGATGCCGTTTTGGTACTTTTCAGGATGAGGGAAGTGGTGCTGCGCTCCAGCTTGTCCGGGAATACCTTGATGATGCAACCATCGTCCACCTGATTCAAGGTTTCTTTTCGCACCCGCTGCATGGACTTGTTGATACGGAAGGTTCCGATGCCATCTGCTGCGTCAAAATCAAGATCTTCCGGGGTCAGACCTACGATCTCTCCCTCTCGCAGTGTGCCCACCAGTGTGAGGTGGACTGCCAGATGCAGGATGGGGTCCTCCATGCTGTCCAGAGCCGCCCGCATCTCCTCTACCGTCCAGATGGTACGTTCCTGCGTGGACTTCTTGGGGCTGTCCACGGGAACAGGGCTTTTGACAAGGATGCCCCACTCTACGGCATACTGGAAGGCTGTACCCAGCAGCCGATGAACCTCGTGAATCGTCGTGCCGGAAAGGAACCGCTGCTTCTGCTTTTCGGTCAGGTTCTGCTTCTTACCCTCGATATACGAACCGCAGGGTGTTTTGCTCAGGGTCGTGTAGAGGTTTTCCATGTGGTAGGGCTTGAGCTTCTGCATCTCCATGCTGCCGATATAAGGGATAATGAGGTTTTGGATGGTGGAAAGGTTAGATTCGTAGGTTTTGGGTGCCCACTTGTGCTTGTTGCACTGCTTGGGCAGCCAATCCATGAGGAACTCTGCTACCGTCACCGAGGACGGGATCAGAAAAGTGCCAGCTGCCAGTTCATGCTCGATTTGCTTCTTTCGGTTTGTTGCCTCCTCTTTGGTGGAAAAGCTCTCCCATTTGTCGTAGCTCTTGCCGTGCTCATCTTCGTAGGTGTATCGGACGCTGTAAGAGTTGCCACGTTTCGTAATATATGCCATACTGTTTGCCTCCTTATCAAGCTGCCCGGTTGAGCCACGCATCGAAACTGTCCTTCGGCACACGGATGCTTCCGCCTACCCGCAGGACACGGAATTCGGTGGTGCTGTTGCACAGGTTGTAAGCAGAGCGCAGGCTGATGGCCAGCATCCGCGCAATTTCCTCCACCGTGTACACCAGCTTCGTGGTTTCCGGGCTGTCAGTCGGAGACTTGACGGCATTGGGTTGAGTGACCATCTCCATTGTAGTGGGATTCGAGTCCTTTTGCAAGGACTTATTCGTATAATTATAAGATTTCACAGTTTCGGTCATGTCAGGCCGATTCAAATTCATAGGCAAGCCTCCCAATTCTTTGTAGCCGGGTGATTTCTACACCCGGCAATTTTTGTTTTCCGACATTTTCGGGTTATCCGATCAAAAGTTTCATACGTTCCAGCTTTTCCTGCGCTGCTTCCTTGCGGAAACTTACACCGATACAGGAGATTGGGACGCACATTTCCAGCAGGCGGTCATAGATGCGGGCATGGGCGGTATCCTGTGGGTGCCGTATCTCATCCAGCGTCAGGTTGGTGGTGACGATTAACGGCTTCCGGCTGCGGTATCGGCTGTCTACGATGTTGTAGATTTGCTCCAGTACATATTCCGTTCCGCGTTCCATGCCGAAATCGTCAATGATGAGCAGGGGATAGCGGCAGAGCTTGTCCACAACATCATTTCGCCCGGAAAAGCTACTGTTCAACTCGTTCAGGATTCGGGCAAAGTTCGTCATTCGCACAGGCACTTCCTGCTCCATCAGAGCGTTCGCAATGCACCCGGCAAGGAAACTCTTGCCGGTGCCAACACCGCCCCAGAGGAACAGTCCTAGGTTCTCTGCACGCATGGTCTGCCACTGCTCCACATAGCGATGTGCATGGTGCATTCTCCCAACGATAGACGAGCATTGTTTGATCTTATCAGGTGGTTATCATTCAGGTTGCTCTTATTACGTTGGTTAGGTGTGCATTTTTGCGCAATCACACTGCTCGTTTCTGCACAGTCATGCTCGGCGTTTTTGCATACTGTGACAGCGCAATTTTGCGTAGTGTACGGAACCTTGAGCAGAATGCGGCTGGGCTTGGAAAAGCCGTTGCGGACGCGTTCCACGAGCTGTGCGTTTTCCAATTCGGCAAATGCGCGTGTTATGCTGGAAAGGCTGTATCTCAAATCTTTTGACAGCTTGGAAAGCGGATAGATCACATAAATGTGCCCCTGTGTATCGATCCAGTTATTCTTTTGAGAAAGCGGGCATAGGGCAGATATTGCGGCAGTGGCATATTGGGTTTCAAGTAATCCGAAATGGAATTCACCTCCATTTTTACATCCGAATTAGTGCTAAACCGTTTGAGAGTTTTGGTTTCCATCATTGTTCAGACGATCTTTTACCGTCTGAAGATACCGACTGGCACGGTCGATAAAAATCAGCAGCTTCTCATTGTTCTTCGGTTCAGTAAGAATATCCGGGTATTCACGAAAGCACATTTCCCACCGCCGGACAAAATCCTCCTGCGCTCCCTGAATCTCGCACATCATGGCTTCGCCATCTGCCAAGCGGCGAGGTGAATAGATGCTCTTGACGGCATCCTTGAGATTCTGCTTTTCTTCCTTGTTGAGTCCTTTCTTATGCCCCTGAATGTCTTGCTTGAAGGTCGTTATAAACTCATTGTCCTTTGAAGGCGAAGAATACGAATCCGTGATACTGGAATCCCGTTCGCCTTTAGGCTTACGAAGCTCTGCCACAACTTCGGGACGCTTTTCCTTTGGAACCTTTGCAATCGAGGAAATTTCACGGTCGCTTGCCCGGATCTTTCCACTCAGGATTTCTTTCTGCGCTCCGGGTACTGCCTCCTCCGCAGCTTCCACACCTTTTGCAAATTGCTCTGCACGGTAAACATAACTTTCGGATGTTCCATGTTCCGCAGCGACCTTCGACCGTGAACCGTGCTTTGTGCGGTCTGGTTCATTTTGAACCAGACCACTTTCAGATGCCAAAGTATACTGATTGCCGTGAAACGATTTGATTTGCTTTTCCGCTTCTGCCTGCTTTCCGATCAGGAACTTTTTCTGTTCTGGGGTCAGGTTTCGCCGCCCAAGCTGATTTTTACAGATCCATACGAGTGCTTCATAACGGCTGGAAAATTCTTTTTCGATGACTTCAAATGGAATAAATGGATATTTCCGAAGAATTTGATAGCGTGTATGTCCATCCACAATATAGCCGTTCCACGTGATGATCGGATTCAGTACACGTTCTTCTTTTAGGATGTTCATTTCCAGTTGGTGGGTTTCCTCAAACGACGGAGGGTTGATTTGATTCTGGAACTCCGGATCGATTTTAAGCTGGCTCAGTTTTGTCATAGGCAAACCATCCTTTCTGAAATGAAATAGAATATCATTGTTCTTATGCCGTTCTCTCTGCATGGATTTCCTGCCCCCTTCCAACGGCGTTTTCCGGCTCGTCCTCATAGGGTCTCTTCGCCGGGTATTCCATGCAGACGGTCATGTGATTTTCAAGGTTCGATGAAGGCTTGTAGAAAGCATATCACAATGAAGCAGAAATTTTTAGGAAGCATTCCTTCCGGTTTTCAGTGGATTTTAGGAGAATCTCAAGGAAAAAACGGAAGGGATGCTTCCGCTTCTTAGAAAATGTTCTGGATAGAGCATACCATAAAGTCACTCGATTTTTTAGGAACTGGTAGTTCCGGTTTTTAAAAAATACGAAGTGAATTTCAAGGCAAAATCGGAACTACTGGTTCTGGTTTTTCGTATCAACGTGATTTCGGATTTTGGGTGCCGTTCTCTCTGCATGGACTTCCTGCCCCCTCTCGGCGGCGTTTTCCGGCTCTCCTTCTGGTCATCGCCGGGTATCCCATGCAGACGGTCATGCGGTTTTCAAGGTTCGATGAGGAGTTGTAGAAAGCATATCACAATCATACAAGCGTTTTTAGGACGTATCAGGTCCGGTTTTGAGGGAGAAAACCGGACTTGGGAGGTCCGGTTCTTGTGAACAGCTCGGATAGAGCATATCATAATAACACTCAAATTTTTAGGAGGTGATACTTCCGCTTTTTGCCTTCAAAACCGGAAGTAATAGTTCCGGTTTTGTGCGATATTAAATGTATCAACGACGATTTTAATAAAACAAATTTTTCTCCAAGAAATTTGCTTATTCAGCGGTCGTTAAGGGGCGAAACTAGCGCATTCTTGTGCTAAACATCGGGTTTGGGCGAAGCCCAACAAGTGTTTTGAAGCTGGATTTGTAAAAAATCAGGTTCAAAACTTGCGAGGTGGTACCGGCTCGCCCTGCTTGCTGCGATTGCAAACTCGAAAACTTCCTGAGCAAAAAAATAGTCGCCCGCATCAAGTGAAACTTGAAAATGGACGGTCTTGATCGCAAAATGATTTTCGAATTTTGGAAAGTATGTTGAGAGGTTTCATAGCGCCCGCAAGCAGGGCAGACGTATCCTATCGGGGCAGCAAAAAGCCTCTGGTCATGGTGGCCAGAGGTCGTTACTTTTCCACATCCATTTTCTTATCGGGCTTGGCAAGCTCGGGCGGCTGCCGCTCTTTCCAGTCCTCCAGCAGCGTCATGATCTGGTCTTTCATCTGCCGGGGCGTGGCCTCCTTGCCAAAAAACTTTTCCAGTTCAGCGCCAGTAATGATCACGTCACGATCCTCCTTTTTCTTTTCTTCACACAAAATACCGTCGATCACATCCGGGGAGAGCTTGTTTTCCTTGTCCAGCTCGCGGAGCCGTTTTGCCTGACCCTTGGAGGGCGAAGCCTGCTGGCCCTCAATGGACACGGCGATATACTTCTGGTGCTTGGGGCGCACACGGGAAATTTCCACAGCCGGGGTGAAAGACAGCTTTCCGTCATCCATCGTCTGCTTCAATTCCGGCACAAGATCATTGAGCCAGATATACCGCTGCACGGTTTTCACGCTCATGCCGTTGCGCTGGCCCACGCTTTCAAGAGAGAGCTTTCCGGCCTCGGCGCTGTCGCCTCGTGCTCCCTGATGCTTGATGGCCTCATACTGCATTTTCAGGGACAGGGCCTTTTCGCTGGGCAAAATCGTTTCACGCTGACGGAGGTTGTCATCCGTCATAGCGAGAATAGCCTCGTCATCCGTCATATTGCGGACGATACAGGGCATATTGCGATACCCGGCAAGTTGGCTGGCCATCTGGCGGCGGTGGCCCGCGATGATCTCATAGCCGCCGCCCTCACGGGGACGCACCAGCGCGGGCTGGTTGACACCGCCGTTGCGGACGCTCTCCACCAGAGATTTCATTTCCGCATCGTCACGGACACCGAAAGGATGATCCTTGAACGGATGCAGGTCGGAAAGGTCAAGATAGACGATTTCCTCTTTTTCGCCTCTGGTAGCGTCACGGGGCGTAGGCGGCACTTCCGGGGCCGGGGGCGCTGCCTTTTCTTCGGGGGCCGCATGGGTCTTGCCAGCCTTGGGCGGCTTACCCTGCTCCGGGGCCGTTTTTTCCGCCTTGGGCGGACGGCCTCGGCGTGGCTTCTCCGCCTTTTCCTCTTTCTTGGCCCCCGGCTCTGTGGGCGCAGCTTTTTCGACTTTTGCAGTGCGGCCCCGTTTGGGCTTGGGCTTCTCCGGCTCCGGCATGGGCTTTTCCCATTCCTGCTTGCTGTACTCGGTGACGGAAACGGGCGGGGCCTCCGGCTCCTTTGGGGTGTCCGGCGGAGCGTCCCTTTCCGGCGCGGGACGCACAGCGGAAAGGTCAATCACCTTTGCGGACGGAGCGGGGCCGCCGCCCACATCAGGGATCTCGACCTGCTCCATTTCCGGGGCCTTTCCCGACATTTCAGGCGGGGCCTGTTCCTCCGTGGTAGGGGGATGCTTGTTTTCTTCTGCCATGACACGAATAACCTCCTCAACAAGAATTTAGGCCACGCCGCACGGCTGGCCCATATCGGCACACAGAGAAAACGCTGTCTGCATACAAAAACACCGCCTATGTCCTGTTAGGCGGTGCATTGTGTAAGGCTTGGCAGCTCATTTTCAGTTGTTTTTCTCTGTGTGCCCTTGTCAAGCGATGTTTTCGTCTATACAAAAACACTTTTTGCGTTGCAAAATGCTTGTTGGGCTGTGCCCAAACCCCTTGTGTTCTGCATCCGTTGGATGCAGGCTGCGCGATTGCATCGCTTAAGGTAGATAGAAAGGTTCATCATGATCTGGCGCAAGGGGAGAGAGGTTCTCTTGTAAAAAATACGGATTTATGATACTATTATTTTGAAAAGGTAGTTTGAAAGCTGGTGAGCCGATGTCAGAGAGAAAATCAGAACAGGAATTGGGCTTTGCACAAAAGCACGAGGAAGATTTACAGCGGATTCGTGAGTTTCGTTTGATCGACGACGACTTCATGGCGGCTGTGTTTGAAGATCACGCTTGCGCAGAGTTCTTGCTGCAAATCATCCTGAAACGCAATGATTTGGTTGTGCGTGAAGTTCACGGACAGTACAATATTAAAAACTTGCAGGGTCGGTCTGTTCGATTGGATATTCTGGCAGTAGATCAGGACAACCGTGCATATAATATTGAAGTGCAGCGCAGCGACCGAGGCGCAAGCGAAAAACGTGCTCGCTATAACAGCAGTCTGCTGGATGCGAACCTTACAGAATCCGGCAGCAGTTACGATGCACTGAATGAGACATACGTCATATTCATTACAGAAAATGATGTACTGAGGGCAGGCCTTCCAATTTATCACATTGAACGCACCGTTCAGGAAACGGGAATGGTTTTCAATGATCGGGCACATATTATCTATGTGAACTCACAAATCAAGGACGAAACAGCGTTGGGAAAACTGATGCACGACTTTTTCTGTACAGATTCCAGCAAAATGTATTATCCCATTCTGGCAAATCGGGTGCAGTATTTCAAACAGGATGCGAAGGGAGTGGCAACTATGTGCAGAGCAATGGAAAAAATGAGAGATGAAACCGCACATGAAACTTCGATCAAGAATGCTATGACGATGTTGGAAGACGGGTTGCCCTATGAGAAAGTGGCAAAGTATGCAGGGCTTTCAATTGAGGAAGTGAAAGAACTGGATGCAAAGAAACCTGCCTAAAAAAGAAAAAAGTCGATCGGAAACATAGTTGCTTCCAATCGGCTTTTTGTGTCGGATTTTATTGTGAAAGTTGGTATTAAGGGCCTTAGGCAAGACGGTTCTCTTTTTTCACTGCCAGTTGTAAAAGTTGGAAAGCAGTACTCCATCATGCGCAAATCCGACCTTGACGAATGGCTCTATAAGATGTACGATAAACTTGATAACATGGAAAAGGAGTGAGACTTTTGGTTACAATCATTACCGGCACAACCCAAAAGCCGACATCCAGTGACCTTCTGAAAAGTTTTTTTCAACGTCACAACGAACTGGACGGCTATCTGTATATCGGATACCCGATCATCGGAACCGTAGATGGTGCTTATCCGATCGACAGTCTTTGGGTCTCTCCTGACAAAGGTTTGGTCATCTTCAATCTTATCGAAGGGAAAAACATCGATGGATATGAAGAAGCACAGGATGATTGCGCCAATAAAATAGAAGCAAAGCTTAGGGGATACCGGCAGCTTGTCAACAAAAGAAAACTATGCGTTGAAATCAATGTCATTACGTATGCCCCCGCTCTCATGCGCAAGGTTGACTGCGATGAAGATTATCCGTTGTGTGCTAACGACAATAATCTTCTGGCACAGATTGAAAAGTTGAACTGGAACAATAGCGGGTATTATGAAGCACTGGTGTCTGTGCTTCAGGCAATTTCTACAATCCGCAAAGGAAAAAAACGTAGGGAAACCACAAAGCCCGAATCCAGAGGAGCGAAGCTAAAAGCATTAGAGGATTCCATCGCCAATCTAGACAACCAGCAAAGTCGAGCAGTAATCGAGACCGTAGAGGGCGTACAGCGAATCCGCGGTCTTGCCGGATCCGGTAAAACTGTGGTGCTGGCACTGAAAGCAGCATACCTGCACGCACAGCATCCCGAATGGAAAATTGCTGTCACCTTTAACACTCGCTCTCTGAAAGGGCAATTGCGGCAGCTAATCAACACATTTTATATTGAACAAACCAGCGAGGAACCGGACTGGGACAACTTGCACATCCTTCATGCATGGGGTGCACCTGGCGGCGGAGAACGCACCGGTATGTATTATATCTTTTGTGGAACGAACAATCTTGAATACTTGGATTTTTTGTCTGCCAAAAATCGTTTTGGTTCTACAGATCCATTTGGTGTGGCTTGCAGAAAAGCACTTGAAGAAGCAACCGATCCGAGGCCGATGTACGACGCTGTTCTGGTAGACGAAGCTCAAGATTTTTCTCCGGCATTTTTAAAGCTATGTTATGAAATGCTGCGGGAACCTAAACGGTTGGTTTACGCATACGATGAACTGCAAAATTTGCGGTTACAGTCTCTCCCTTCACCGGAAGAGATCTTTGGTGTCGATGAGCACGGCGTACCAAACGTAACGTTCCGGTCATCGGAAGATGGCCAGCCGGAGCAGGATATTATTCTGGAAAAATGCTACAGAAATTCCAGACCTGCTCTAGTCACAGCCCATGCATTGGGGTTTGGAATTTACCGAAAGCCTGTTGGCGAGGATGGCCCCGGTCTTGTTCAGATGTTTGACCAGAGTGCGTTGTGGGAAGAGATTGGCTATCATGTGAAAGCCGGTTCCCTTGAGGACGGAAAACACGTTGTTTTGGAGCGCACAAGCAAAAGCAGCCCGGAGTTTCTCGAGAGCCACTCTGGCATCGATGATTTGATAATGTTCAAGCAGTTCGATTCTAAAGAAGAGCAGGATCAATGGGTTGCAAATGAGATTCAAACGAACCTTACGGAGGACGAACTGCGTCCGGACGATATCATTGTGATTAACCCGAACCCTGTCACGACTAAATCAAACGTTGCGCCTATTCGGGCACTTTTATATGAAAAGGGCATCCAGTCTCACACAGCCGGCGTAGATACTGCACCCGATGTCTTCTTTGATGAGGATAATGCTTCTGTGGCCTTTACGGGAATTTACCGGGCAAAGGGAAACGAAGCGGCCATGGTCTATATCGTCAATGCCGAAGCGTGCTTTGACTCATTTTTTGATTTGGCAAAACTTCGAAATCAGCTGTTTACCGCGATTACTCGAAGCAAGGCATGGGTGAGAGTGTTGGGGGTCGGTTCCGGAATGGACGGGCTAATCGCCGAGTATAAAAAGGTGAAAGATCATAACTTCACGTTGGATTTTATTTATCCGACAAAGGCTCAGCGGGATCATATGAATATCGTGAATCGCGATATGAGCGAAGCTGAAAAACGAAAGATTCAAAAGAGCAAAGGAAATGCTGAAAACCTGATTCAGGAACTTGAAAGTGGTAACATCTATCTTGAAGATTTGGGAAAAGATACCGTGGATCGTCTCATATCCCTTCTTAAAAGTAAGGAGGGATAACGATTGAATCCTGTAGATGTCTTGAATCAGATTAAGCGTCTGACCACTGATGTGATTGCGGTCGGTATCTGCGATGAGCAGAATTTTCCTTCGATAAAATCGTACACCGGGAATATCAGCGAGATTGGAGTCAGTTCTTCGGACAATTCTATTTTTCTGAAGGATGTTCCCTATCGTGAAATGTATTCTGAGCTAGTGAAAAAAAGGAATTACAACATCAAAATGATCGATGGTGCTCTAATTAGTCTCTTGTATCGCTTTCAAGGCAATGAGTTGGTGTCGCATCGACTGTCTTTTTTCCCTGCTCCGGATTTAGAGGTTTTTCAGAATGAGCCGGAGCTGTATTCGATGGACGAAATGTATCTTGACATCTTAGATCAGAGAGTTGTTACCGTTCCGCTAAGGTTCGATTTTGATTCAGGCGATGCATTCATTCCCGTGGAACATCCAAAGTCGCATTTGACATTGGGGCAATATGAGAATTGCCGCATTCCCGTTTCCTCTGCCGTTTCTCCTTTTCAATTCATGGACTTTATTCTCAGAAATTTTTATCACACGGCACACACTAAATTTTGCGAACGGCTTACACGCTATTCAGATCGATTTGAAAAAAGCATTCTTCCGGAGGAAGAAGCTCTGATTCATGTCTGTACATCCCCATGATCTCATTCCGAATCCGCTCTCAGAACCCCGTCACTCTTTGGCAGACGATGGGACTCTTTTGTAACCGCCTAGAGAGAAAACGCATTGTCACAAAGACAAGAGGCACCCGACGCTTAAATCGGATGCCTCATTTTGTTTGCGTTGGTCGTTGCCACAATGCTGTGAATCGCTGTAATGGCTTTCGTATAGGAACAGAAACGCGACTATGCCATTTTGGAGAATGGAAATTATTGGAGCTTTTCTTGCGGATGTTTCTCAGATACACGGGGACGTTGCGGTTGGTACAACCATCCTGTACAAGCTGGTGGCCACTCTTGTATATCCCTCTTTACCAGAACTTCAATTTTCTTTTTGACGAATTCCTTGACTTGAATTTTCATTTGTGCGCCCTCCTTTCAATTTTTGACAGCTTGATATGAATAGTGTTATGGCATCAGCAGCTAATGCTGCGGACAAACCTTGCAGTATTGAAGGCGCTATTTGTAACTTTATCAATAAAATTGCCAAAGCATTTAGAATAAATAGCAACCAACGTACAGCTGTTTTTACAATTTTGAGTTCACATTCAGACCAATGAATACTGGCGGTGTTTACTGGTGCGATGCACCAGATTAAAATACTAGAAACTGTGAGTATGAGAGGAAGTGCCCATTTGAAATAGAAAATACTGGAAACAAAAGTAAAAATAAAGATTTCCATTAAAATAGAAAGAAACAAGCAGTGGCTATAGGTGGCAGCATGATAACCATTTGTGTATTTCCGAATTAAGAGAAAAAATATCGAAAAGGATAGGGTTAGCTTCCAACCGAAGCCGAAAAAGCCAACCAAACATAGCACGAACCAAGTTAATAAAGTCGTCGCACGTTTTTCGATACTATATGATAGCCATTCAGAATAAGATTTGTCAATCAACCCCATCGACAGACATTTTTGCGTTAACAGCATTGAAAAATTGTGCATTACTGTAATCCTCATCCGGAAGATTTTCTTGAATAAAAGAATACACGTTTTGGCTTGAAATTTCTACAATAATATAACGAAATGGACTTTTTTGTCACGAAATCGGAGTGAAAGGTATGTCAGCAGTGAATTGAAACCATCCATTCTCATAGAACATGGTATGTTCTCCATGATATTTTTCAAAGATTAGATGTATATTGACAAGCCCAAAACCATGCAATTGCGGTTCTGGCTTTGTTGTTGGAATAGAATCGTTCAGAATCACTACGGGCTTTGATGTGTTTCGGATGGAAATGAAAAAGGCTTGCTGTGCAATTGCCGTAACATGAATCGTCTTGTCTTCTTTTTCATACTGTTGACACGCTTCTATGGCATTGTCTAAGAGATTCGACAGGAGTACTACCATATCAGAAGCATCAAATTGCACTAGAGCTACTGTCTCTTTCAGGATTGACGGAAGAACAAAAGAAAACATTGGTAAGGCTGCGGGATGAACTCTTGGCACCAAGCCAACAAGGAAATGATCTTTCTCCACAACAAATGGAGATTCTTCATGATATCATAAAAGCTTTCGGATAAATTTTACTTTAGTATGTCCCCTGATGTTGTGGGTCTAGCATCAGGGGACTATTATTTTATACAAATCCTGTTTTGTTACAAGTTTTTTCCATCTTGTTACAAAATTGTGGACGACGTCTATTTTTTGTGATTTGATGCTATCAAAAGAGCGGAGGCAATTCCAATGCAGATATTTCCGAGGCAACAAGTTGAGCGTTAGTTGAGGTGTATTTATGAAATTTAGCGTACCGGAAATCTTGACGATTGTGTTGATAGTAGCAATCGTGGCGATAGCTTTTTTTGCACTTGCAAAATACCTTATCCGATATGCTGTCGAATTCTATATTAAAATAAAAGGAGATGACTCGAAATGACGTTGAAGAAAAGATTGATTTCGCTTTGCATGGCAGTTGTTTTGATCTTTTCACTTTCGGCCGTTTGTGCTTCGGCTGCACAAGAGGTGGCAACAAAACAACCGACTGTTTCGATGTCCTTTGATCTTAACGATCGTGTCAAGCATGAAGAATCAGTGAAGTTGCCAGATGGTTCGATTGCAAAGATTACTGCTGAACCTATCAATACTGGCCGAGCACTATCTGGAGTATGGAAGATTACCGGGACAAATGGACTGGCAACAATGGAATATTGGATTGAATTGGAAAAAGCTGGTCTTTACACAAAAATTAAACGGACATGGGGGCTTGCGATAACGGGAATTATGACATCGTATGAAGATGCCAAAATTAATGTTGTCAGACAGATGGAGTCGCCTGTTCTTCCTGCAATTGTTGAGGGATATGCGAAATTCACATATTTTGACAATCCGGTTGTTACACTTTGGACGAAAAGTGGTGGCGTGAGAGCTTCAATTTCTGGCAATCAAATTACTACAGAGCTGTACTAATTAACTTAAGAATATGTTCTAAGTTAAATCAGAAAAGCAAGTCGGATGCTTCAAAATGATGAAACTAACCTAAATAAAAATCGCAGTAGCAACAAAGTCTTTGTGTGAAAGGAGGTGAATAGTATGGAGGTTATTTCTGAAAAGAGAGAGCTGGAAACCGTGTTGGAAAATGCACATCCGAGTGCATACAATACTAACGGCGGTGCTGGCTGTGGTTGCTAATCAGTAATCATGAGATATAGGAGACTTTGGAACAATCTAAAGTCTCCTATATTTTATAATCGAAAAGGAAGATAATATGAAATATATAATTCCTGGATATGTTGAAATTGAAAGAAATGGCGAAAGGACATTGGTAACATCAAATCTGTTGAAAAATAAGATTAAATTGACTGATTTTTCGATTCGACAGGAATTTGATGATATTGTAAAAGCAGGAGGACGCGATGAAATTTCGACGGATCTCACAAGGTTACTATATGAACAAGAGATGTTGCAGACAAGACAAGAAATAGATAAAATCGTGTGTAGTCTTAAAGAAAGAATGAATAAGAGCCTCCTTCTAACGATTATGCCAACAGAAGCTTGCAACTTTAGATGTCCATATTGCTATGAACCACACGAGAATATAACTATGACATCAGATATTGTGGAACAAATCAAAAAATATATTCAAAATATGATTGATAAATTTGATAATCTTCAAATAAGTTGGTTTGGAGGAGAACCCACTCTATGTGAAAACATTATACTGGATATTTCATCATGCGTAAAAGAATTGCAGACTGTTCGAAAATTTAATTATGCAGCGACAATGACAACTAATGGATATTTGCTAAACATAGAAATGTTTATTAAATTTTATGAAGTGGGGATACGATCTTTTCAAATAACATTAGATGGATGGAATCATAACGAGACTCGACCGCATATTTCTGGAATACGAACACTTGAGAGAATAATTGATAATCTTAGAAAAATATCGACTCTTTCTTCTGAGTACGAGTATAATATTATTATACGACATAATATTTTAGATGGGGACCAAGATTTTTCATGGTATGATTATCTTTCATCGCTGTTTGCGAAAGACAAAAGATTTTCAATTCTCGTTGCACTTGTATCTGACTGGGGTGGAACACTAGTGGGCTCAATGCCAATATCAGAAGGCAAAAATAGAAAGCAATTGAAGTATGCACATCAAGCGTATATTAAGAAAATTGGGCTAACATTATATGAGCAGCCGAATGACTTGTTTTCGGATATTTGCTATGCATCTTTCCCGTACGGATTCGTTTTTCGCGCAAATGGTATGATTGATAAATGTACAATTTCGTTGAATGCGCCAGAAAATCATATTGGAAGGATTGATGCTATGGAGGGTATTATAATTGACCCTAAAAAATCAAAAGCATGGACAGAGGGACAGATTCATCAAAAATGTTATGGTTGCAATAGAGTGCTTAACTGTTTGAATATTAGTTGTAAAAAAGGTGCTGTGGTTGACAATATGTGTGAGAAGTATGTGTGTAAAACATTTTATCCGAACAAGTCTTAACGAAAATTAGGTATAAGTGAATCATTGTTGAAAGATGAAATAATGGATTGAATGTATGGATTACTATTTGAAAAAACAAAAATTTCTTTGCATAATAGTCTGTGTGTTTCAAGCCCTATCATTTACGATGAATGCGTGTATTCAATTCCTGTTGATGAAGATATTCGACTCTGCAGCGCAAATGAATTTTAATTTGGTTTTATTTTGGTGCTGCATTGATATTTTTGGATGGGGATTATATCTTTTGTTTTCTGTTTTAGCGGATCGTATACAGGCAAAAGCAATTTGGGCTTTGAACAACGATGTGCGCAAGAATATTTATGATTCTATTTTGCGACAAAATTATAAGCAATATCATAAGAATGATATCGGAGAATATCTATCATGGGTGACGAATGATATTAAACAAATAGAACAACTGGCATGGATCCCATTTTTTTCTGGTGTTGGCCGTGTAACGCAGGTGATTGTAAGTATTATAAGCTTGGCTTTTCTACATTGGTCACTTGTACTTTTTGCATTGCTATCAGCTTTTTTAATGTGGAGTATTCCAAATCTGTTCCATAAAAAAATAGAAAAACTTGGGAAAAACTGCTCTCAAGAACAGTCTGTTGCCATTAGCCAATTAAAAGATCTTTTTCTCGGAATGGATACCCTGAAGACTTTTGGAAGAGGTGAGAAATTTTAAGGAAAGAGCGAAAGCATAAGTGATAATATTGAACGACCGAACTATATCCTAAATGCTACTAAAGCAAATACGGAGGGAATTGTTGGATTTGTTAATGTTACACTGCAAGTTGTATCAATGCTTTTGATTGTGCTTCTTGTTATGCAAGGAAAAGTAATGCTAGGTGTTTTAGCAAGTGGAACAAATTTGATAGGGGGCGTTTCAAATGGACTGTCTGGAATTTCAAATACTCGTCTTTCTTTGATTGCGGCAAGACCGTATTTTGAAAAACTTTCAAATTTGAACACGGATGGAGAACATAAATCCAATAAAATACTCTCTACTTTCAAAAAGAAAATCAGTGTAACAAATGTTTCTTTTAATTATAGAGAAAAGACGGTTCTCAAAAATATTTCATTTGTATTTGAAAAAGGGAAAAAATATGCACTTATAGGTCCTTCAGGTTGTGGAAAGTCTACCTTTCTAAAGATTCTTCTAGGATGGCTTCCCGATTATACAGGAAATATTTACTTTGATGATACGGACATTCGTATAGTTGCACCGGAACAGATTCAACAACAGATAGGCTATGTTGACCAAAATGTATTTTTATTTAACACAACAATTAGAGAAAATATTACGCTGGGAGGAAGATTTACAGAAGAACAAATCAAAAAAGCGGTTAAAGATAGTGCACTTGAGTACGATATATCTTCTATGCCAAATGGGATGGACACGATTGTTGGAGAAAACGGGAATAAGATATCTGGAGGCCAAAAGCAAAGAATTGCGATTGCTCGTGCATTGATTTATAATCGTTCTATTCTTTTGATAGATGAAGGAACAAGTGCGTTGGATGAAAAAAATGCGGAGCGTATAGAGAAATGCTTATTGGAAAACCCAAGACTGACGCTTATTCTTGTGAGCCATCATCTAACAGAAGCACGAAAGCGGCAATTTGATGAGGTATATAAATTGGACACACCGTAATGGTTCTGACTATACTCTTTGAATTTTGATGTTCGGTCACTCAAACCAATGCCGTCAAGTCGGTAGGGGATAGGTCGAAATTTGTTTGTTTTGGAGTAAGTGCACGGTTTTTGCACGGTTTTTGCACGGTTTCAAACCGTGCAGAGGGTACTTTTCGGTGCAAAATACGACAAAGAGTGCAGAAATTACTACGCAAAAAATCACGTTGTTTTGCGTAAAAATGGCGATGACTCGAAACTTCCATCTTTTGAGACGAACCCGCGACTTTCTCTCTTAATCAGTGGGCCCAGGGTTCGAGTCCCTGGAGGTGCACCACAACAACAAAATCCGAACTTTTTTCCGATAGGAGAAGGGTTCGGATTTTTTGTTTTCTTTGGAAAACAAAATGAATCCCTTGCTTCCATCGAAAAATGTAGCTGGAGGTCATGGACTAAAATCATAAGATAAATCAATAAACACCCAAAACGGAGACCTTTTATAAGGTGCTCCGTTTTTTAGGTTGCGTAACGGGGGAAAAGTCAAGAGTAAATGCGAAAAAAATTAAATAAATTTTATTAGGCCCACAAAAGGGCGTCCATTTGCTCTTGAAATACTGCACTGGCTGGCAAAAATCCGAGGATCTTCCGTGGGTAGTTGTTCAGCCAGTTTGTTATTGTCTGGATCACTTCGGCGCCGATCTCGTCGAAGTTCGTCCCCTTTGGCAGCCAGCGGCGGATCATCTTGTTGAGGTTCTCGTTACTTCCGCGCTCGTATGAGCTGTACGGGTGGCAGTAGTAGCACTTCGTCCGGGATCCCTCCGCCAGTATGCTGCGCTCTATGCCGGGACAGTCCGCAAACTCGCTGCCGTTGTCTACGGTGATCGTTTGGAACACGCGAGGAAAAAGCTCGCCCCATTCCTTTTCCAGATCGTCGAGGGCTTGCACCACGCTGGCCGCGCTCTTGTCTGGGAGCTTGGCCGTGATCTCGTTACGGGTGAGCCTCTCGGTCAGGACGAGGATCGCAGCCTTGCCCGGTCTGGCACTCACTACAGTGTCCATTTCCCAGTGCCCGAAGGTGGAACGCTCGCCGATTATCTCCGGGCGCTTTTCTATACTTTCGCCTTTCGGCGCGCGCTTCTGAGTCTGTACCTTGTGGTAGCTGCGCTTCTTGTCGCCCTTGACCAGGAGGTCTTTGTTTGTGAGTCTGAGGAAGATCCCCTTCTCGATATAACTGTAAATGGTGTTTTTGCTCTTGATCTCTATGTTGAACTGGAGCCCTTGCGCTTTGATTTCTCCCAGCACGGCCTCCGGGCTGTACTTTTCGTCTGCGATCTTGGTTTCTATATATTCAGCGAGGCGGCGATCGTTTCCGATTTTCAGGTCGGCGCCTTTGGCCGCAAGGTTGGCCCGGTATTTCATTTCGCTGAGGTCTGAACTGTATCGGGTTTCCTCTGTCCAGTCACTATTCCGGTGCGTGTACTGTCCACGCTGCAGCTCGCGGTATATTGTGCTAATATGCACGCCGACAACTTCCGCGATTTCTTTCGGAGTCTTGCCGTCATTGTTCAGGGTTTCGATCCGGATCCTGTCGGATTTGCTCAGGTGTTTGAATCTTCTCATGGGTTTACCTCCAATATACAAAAAATGAGGGGCAGCCGAAGCCGCCCCCTTGAATGTGTGGTGCTTATTTCTCATACTCTGCTAAAAGCTCGGACGTTTCCGCGTCTGTCACTATATCTGAGAGTTTACAACTCAGTGCTTTACAGATCCGCAGCAGCGTGGAGAGCTGCGCCTTGCTTATATCCCGGTCGCCCTGTTCGTATTTCTGATACATTCGGACGTTTACCCCGGCGGCTTCCGCGAGCTGCGACTGGGAGAGGCCAGCGGCCTGTCTGAGCTTTTGCAGTTTTTCGTTTTTATAATTTACCTTTACCGTGATTTCCATGTGTCGGCCTCCTTCTTGACTTTGTTGTAGCCGGTGGATATAATAAAGGCGGTGGGTGGGAATTTCCCACCGCCGAACCTTTAGGACTGCTTCGGTTTTTGATTTGGCTTTATTGTTATCGTGATCCGTTCCACCGCTTCACTTCTTAAAGCCTTTTCGAGAACTTCGAGCAGTTCTTTTGTTTGCTTTTCTTTCTGTTCGTCCACCGTTGTGTCCTCCTTTCGTTTCTTCTGTTTTCCTCCTTTTTTCTTACTCAGGTTTTCCCTTACCTTGTAATATTATTATACACCTACGGGTGTATATAGTCAAGCTCATTTCCTATATTTTCGCGTTTTTTTGCATAAAAAAGAGACGTTTTCACGCCTCATTTTTCATATTCCAGAAGTGTGCAAACTGGCACACCAAGCACCGTTGCAAAATAATTTAACTCGAAGTCTGGCACAACGCGGTCGCCGGTTTCGATCCGGCTCACTGCTTTCTGATTCAGATTCAGCCCGGCCAGTTGTAGCTTGGCAGCGAGCTGTTCCTGAGATATTCCCGCCTTTTCACGGAGGGCCCGGATCGCAGGGCCGGAGGCGTTGCACGTTCCATTTGTGTGCTTGTAGAGTTTCAACCTTTCACCCTCCTTTATCCCAAACATGACTGATAGCTTCTTGACTTTACCATGTCTGGGCGCCTATAATTATCCCAAACATAACTAAAAGCGAATAAACGCAAAAAGAATTAGGAGGGCATGGCATGGTTGGAAAGAAGGGCCCGTTTGGTGGGTTTTGTAATTATGGAATTTTTGGGATCTGGGGAAAAGATCCGGAGACAGGAAAGAAAAAGTACAAAAAGGTGGACGCTGTTTCAGAAGTGGCAGCAGTGGAGAAGGCGGCAGCTCTTGGCTGCGTGGATCCGCAGAGCGTCGAGGTGATCCCATTTCTCCCGCCGTCTGAAAAGCAGCAACGGTACGCCGCAGATCTTGGCGTTCGTCTGCCAGAAGGCTGCACGATTGTGGACGCTACCGCGTTGCTCAGCAGGGCGGAGAATGGAAGCGATCAGGATCCCGCTCCCGGTCTTGTGGAGTATGCTCAGAGCTGCGGTGTTTGTTTTTCTACACTGGCTGGAGAGGGTGGCCTGCTCGATTGTATGATTTGCCAACTTCCGATCAGGGAGAAGGCGATCCTTTTCGCTCATGCGGTTGCTGCCAGTGCGGCCGGTTCCAGTTTGGAGGATCCTCGAAAAACTCCGCAGTATTTGAAGTTTTGCCAGTTTGCCGATCAGGTGGCGGTGGATCCCGCTCTTGCGAAGTCGGTAGAGGGCCGTGATCGCTACGACTTCCAGAAGCCAAACACGAGATCGAAGGCATACAAGGCGGCGCTGGCCTGCTTATAAAAAATAGCCCGGTAGGAGATAACACTCCCGCCGGGCTTTCTTTATGTCCTGAACATGTCAGGGGCCTATTCTGTTTTAGATTCAGCGGCCGGAGCTTCGGCTGCGAGCTGCTGCACCGCAGTGGTGGCGATCGTTGCCGCTACGCTTGCCGCGGTTGTTGCTGCGTCGGCCGTTGCTGCCTTGATCTGGGACTCGCTGGCGGCCTTGGTTTCTCTGCATACCTGCTCGATCTTGGTTTCGAGCCATGCGTCGAAGTCGCCGTAAATCTCACGGAGGGCGGCCACGGTTGTGTCGCCGAGGATCTCCAGTGTCTTGTTTTTGGACTTCTCGAAGGCTTCGAGCTGCTTCTCTTTGGTGAATTTGCCCTCGGCTTTCAGTGAGTCCGCGAACGTCTGGGCCGTGTAGGCCACGGCCTGAGCTACGGCGTCCACTGCCATGTTCATGTATTTGGTGGCTGTCTCATTGTCCAGATCTTTCTCGATCTGGGCTGTCTGGCGTTTGAGCAGCGCCACGAGGTAGGCGCCACCGGCAGTAATGAGCAGGCAGAGGATCGGCGTCGCTGCGTTGAGGATCTGAGTCATAGCTTCGTTCATGGTGTTGGTTCTCCTTTCTGTTTTCTCCCGGATAGTACGGGCAGTTTTTACAGTCTGCTGCGTCGCACGGTGAGCCGTCCCACTCCACGAGGGAGCGGATCCAGATCACATGGACGGCCACGGCCACGATCAGCAGCAGGACACTGGCAGCCGTGCTCATTTTGAGACGTTGGCCGCGTCCACCCAGCCGTAGACATTGGACTGGCTGTCAGTGTGTACGATATGGTACGGGTGCTTTGCGCCCTTCACAATTCTGGTGACTTTGGCCGGGCCAGCTTTCGGAGATCCGGCAGCAGTTGAAGCTGCAGCGCTTCCGTAGTGAGGGCCACCAGAGAACTGAACCACGTCGCCGACTTTGATCTCAGAGCTTGCAGATCCGGCAGCGTTTCCGCCGTCGGTCGTTACGATTGCGTCGAAGCCCTTCGCTTTCAGCTTTTTGACTTCGGCGTCGGCGTTTTCTTTCTTGGAGTAGGCGCCGGTCTGTACCTTGTAGAAGCCGCCGGACTGTTTGAGAATTGCGTCAAAACCGGCAGCCTTCACCTTTTTGAGCTGAGCGTCGGCGTTTGCTTTCTGCTTATAGGCGCCGGTCTGGACGTAGTATTTCACGCCGGAACCGCCGGACGGGGTATTATTTCCGCCGGAGTTGCCGGAGTCAGTAGAGCCGAGCAGTGCGTTGATTCTGTCGGCGAGCTCCCCGTATCTGGAATAAAGCCAGTCGCCGGGGCACGATTTATTCGCGAACCAGCGGTGCGCGGTGAGGACGATCTCGTTCGCCTTCGGCTCGTATGCGAGAGCCTCCTCCTTGCTGCCGAGCCAGAGCACCTTCGTTTTTCCGTTTCTCTTGCAGATGTCAGCGCAGAGCTTGATCAGTTTCTCATAAACTGCGGATTTCATGGCGTATGGTTCGGCCTTATCGCTGGCGCACTCGATCGTGATCGCTCGCTGGTCGTTTGCGTTGCTGGAGCTGCACCAGCTCCGGTTGCACTCGTCCACGATCAGGCAGACGCGGCCGTCGTACCCGATCCCGTAGTTGCAGCTTGCGTTCCTGCCTTTAGGGAAGCAAGCGCCGATCGTTTCGGCAGATAACTGGCCGACTACGCAGTGTGGCGTCAGTCGGTCGATCGAGTGGGTTCTCTTTCCACTGTGGTTAGGGCTGTAAACTGTGCAGTCCACTAATGAACTATTGCTCATGGTTTTACCTCCTTGTGTGTCGTTGGTTGTCTTGGTAGCGTACGCTTTCCCTGTACTCTATCAGGCGTTGGCCTTTGTCCGGAAGGGATCCGGCCGCGTTGTCGATCTTCTCGGTTAATTGTGCCGGTGTCATACTGCGAGACTTAGCTGAGAAGATCGGAGCGTTCCGCGTCCATGGCCTTGCACACCTCAAACAGTGCCGCCACGTCGTCGATCGCTCTGTGGGAGTTCTGAACCTTGTCCTCCAGCTTATAGGTGAGGATCGCGTTCGCCAGCTTGTGAGGATATGTCCGGCGGTCTTTGTAAACGGTTAGGCTGTCCAGATAGTCGGCAGCTTTCAGGGCTTCCGGGCCACCGTTTCCGTGTCTCCGGAGCATTTCAGCAGTAAACAGGAGATCAAACTGTGCATTGTGGGCTACCAGAAGGACGCAGCCGCCGCCGATCAACTCAGTGAAGCGAGCGGCAGCCTCAGCCTCGGTGATTCCTTCGTTTTCGAGCTGCTCGTCTGTGATTCCTGTTAGCTCGACGATCTTCTGAGGGATCCGCTCACCTTCCGGCAGCTTCACGAACACGTCGGCGCTGTCAGCCATGCGGAGGGTGTCCCGTTCGGTTTTCTCGACTCTGATCGCTGCCAGTTCAATGATCTGGCAGCTTTCAGCTTCGAGCCCGGTTGTCTCAGTGTCAAAAAATACGACTGCTTTGTATTTCGTGAATACGTCCCGGAGCTCATTCATGGTCGTTCACCTCCGTTTTAATCGTGATCAAGGTCGTGGCTGCGAGCTTTAACTGCTTAGAGGTCAGCTCGTACATGTCCACGGCTGCGTTCACCTGAGCCAGTGTAGCGCTGAGCCTTGCGGCCTTGGCGAGTTCTTCGTCTGTTGCCTTCTCGGCCAGTTCAGCGAAGCCTTCCGGATCCTCGCCGTGCGCGGCTTCGTAGAGCTTCTGAAACTGCCGGGCGAGTGCCTGCTTGATTCGTCCGATAAAGTCCGGAGCTAAAATGCTACGCTTTTTCGGTTCTGGCTGCTTCTTGTCAGAGTCCAGATCGTCCAGAGTGTCAGAGTCGCAGATAAACCGAACGCAAGCGGCACGGAAGCCGATGCTCGCGGACACATTGCTGCGGGAGTTGAGGCCGTTGAGGTAGAACACACCAGCGCCCGCACCGTGGTACCAGTGGCCCCCGCGATAAATAACCCGCTCGCCGTTAGAGTCGAGCCAGAAGTATTCGTCGCTTTCGTAGTCGTCGGCAGGATAGAGGCCGAGGTCTTTCAGCTTGTCCGGTGCGTCCATGTCGCTGCGAACTTCCAGATCCGTGAACTTTACGCCGTCGTAGTCGGTGCCGTCCGGGTGTACCGGTTGGAGGGTGATCTCTCCGTCGTGTACGTTGTAGTAAACCGGATCGCCGTCCTCGGTGTAGATCGCCTCCCACTCCGGCGAGTCTTTGGACTGATCCGAGCCATAGGCTGCGCCGTTGTTCGGGATCACCTGCGGCATACCGTTCATAAATCGAACGCCGCCGACGTGCTCCCAGATATTGCCGCACATGTCAGCTACGCCGTAGGCCGTGCCGTCATGGTTCCACTGAACCGGGCCGGATCCGGTCAAGGTCTTGCCGCAGCCTCCTTCGTATGTAGTGCCGGTCTGCTCCGGGTGGCTGTGGCTCTTGCCGCTTGCGGTGTTTCCGGTCGGCATGGTGTCGTTGTCCCAGCTCCAGAAGCCGAGAGCCACCCACTCGTCGTTAGTGATCAGGTGCCAGCCTTCACCCTTGCTCTCGCAGAGGCGGATTGCTTCGTCGTGGCTGATATTCACAGCCGGTTTCATAAATGGGAGAGAGTACGGAACGCCGTCGATCAATGTGTTCTGGTACTTGCTGATCGCGTATTCCTTAACCTTGCGGCCTCTCAGGGTGTCAGGGAGTCCCAGCTCGGACGGGGTAAAAACCACCATAATGTCCGGGCGCCCGTTTTTGTCGTAAATTACTTCGTTTCTCATGGTTTTGCTCCTTTTCTGTATTTTCTGCGGCAGATCGGGCACTTGTAGCCGTACCACGGGATCACCGCCTGCTTGCTTACATTCCAGTCCAGCCCGCACTCTTGGCATACTTCATAGCGGCAGCCGTCGCGCCGGGCATGAGTACGGGCCCGCTTAGGTTTCGCGAGTCGTTCATGGGATCACCTCCTATCCAGCGGCCAGCCTGCTGCATAGCTGCCTCATAAGCAGCCGCTTGTATTTCTTCCGGGTTCTCCATTTCCGTGCGTGTTTGTATAGGTGCCACCATTTCGGGTGGGTGTTGGCTCTATATAGTAGTGAGTCCACAAAAGTGTCCACGGCTTTTCGTGCGTATTGCCGGAACTTCTGGAACCGTTCCGCGAGCTCGTCCATGAGTTGTCGAACTGCGCGAGCTGCTGCCTTCATTGCGTCGGCGAGAGCGTCGAGCAGGACAGTGGCGACAGGTGGGCCGATCTGGATCGTGAGCTCTGTGTGCTGAGGTTCTGGTGGCGACTCGTCCGGGAGTGGATCGCTTCGCGCCTGATCCGCAGCTATGAGTTGCTGGCGTTTCTCGTAGTCCTCGACGCTCATGTAGCCGTCGAATATATATGGATCCGGTTCCTCGGTGGTTTCCTTGCCGTACCATGGCATATCTGCCGGGAGATTTTCCGGGCGTGGTATCGGCTCAGGAGGGAAGGCCGTCGAGTTTTTCAGGAGATTGCAGCCGCCTTCGTAGTGCCAGAGAATACCGGCCTCCAGTTCTGCGATCGTCATGTTCTCACCGAAGTGCCCGCAGTAGTAGCCGTTCACCATGACAGCGTTCGGATCCTGTTCCAAAATTTCGGCGGCAGTGCTCAGATCCTCCAGCTCGAAGGTGTCGGAGTCTTGGTTGAGCCAGACGCTTTCAGCGTGCCAGCTTCGGCCAGTTTTCCATATAATCACCCACGCTATACCGTCGCGGATTTCTTCGGCGTACTGCCGAGCTATTTCATGTAATGCTGCCATGTTGTCGCTCCTTTCTTTTTTATATAGTGGGGGATTTTCGCCCGCGGCACTTAAAGCTCTCAATGAGTCGGCGCTGGGCGAGTTCGGCGCTATACTCTCGGCGCATGTTCTTGTCGAGCTGGCCGGTGTCGCCTCTTTTCAGTTCTTTATAGATAGTCGCCACATGGACGCCGAGGTCGATCGCAATGTCGGCCGGACGTCCTCCGGCTGCGTATTCCGTCTCGATTTTCTCGCGGTCGCCGAATGTCAAATATCGGTAGTTTCGCACGTTCTCACCTCTCTTTCTGTGCTTTTCAGGTAAAAAAATAATGCGTCCGGAGGCTTTCGCTTCCTTTCGCATTTAATATTATCTTTTCCGTAGGTTGCGTAACGGTGATTTTAATCTTGCACTGCACTGGAAAGAATGCTATACTAGGTAAGCTAAAACTAACTGCGGTATATTTGACCGGATTCAGGAGATCGCGAAAGAAGATGGAACTTAAACAGCTAGAGTATTTTACCATTGTATGTGAAAAAGGCAGCTTCAGCCAAGCGGCAGAATGCCTTTATACATCGCAGCCCAATGTCAGCAAGGTGATCTCCTCGCTGGAAAAAGAGCTGGGGCGAAAACTGGTGGAGCGGAGCAGCCGAGGGCTGCGAATCACGCCCTATGGGGAAACGGTGCGCGATTATGCAAAAGTCATTCTGAAACACGCTTCTCTGATCAGCTCGATGGCGACGCACCACAATGGCAAAAAATTTACGTTGGCAACTTACCCCAGCAATATGATCACGAATCTTCTGGTGGATTTTTATCGGCACTGGGGCAGAGAGTACATTGTCGAGCATCAGGAGGGCAGTGTCGAAGAGGTCAGCAACTGGGTGGCCAGCGGGCAGACGGAAATCGGCATCGTCTATATTGCACAGCGTCAACTGGCGGCGTTTCGGCATATCCTTGGACATAAGAATTTGGAATTTGAACCGCTCGATGTAAAAGAGGCTTGTGTCTATGTGGGACCCAATCACCCATATTACGAGAGAGACTGCGTGGATTTCTCGGAGCTGTCCAGCTTGCGCTTCATCGGGGCGGTACGGGACTACTTTTCTATGGAGCATCATCTGGACCGGGTCTCATTGGGTGCTATCAGCACCAAAGATTTGAATTATTCCATTTACTCGAATAGCGACCACATGACCATCAATGCGCTGATGCAGACCGACCTGTGCAGCCTTGGCATCAATTTTATGCACCAGCCGTATAAACACTATGACATTAAGAATCTGAAAATCAACGGATGTGAGCCATTTTTGCTGATTGGAATCGTTCGACCAGAAGGTGATGAACTAAGTGAAGCAGCACAATGGTTTATCGAAAATTTCAAAAAGTTGCTCTGAGAAAAGGCTTGATTTTCCATAACGATTTGTTATGGAAAACCATGCCGATTTCATCACTGGTCAGGCAGGACAAACTGTGGTATCCTATGGGAGCGCCGCGCAGCAAGCGTGGGGCTCCTTTTTCGTTATAACTGATGTTTTTTGATACCACAGGAGGAAACACACTATGAAAATCTCTCGCAGAAACTTCTGCCTGCTGATGGCAGGTGTCTGCTGCACCGGCGTGCTGGCTGCCTGCGGCTCCAGCTCTTCGTCTACTGCTTCGTCCAGCGCTGCATCTGCTTCCGCTGCGGCATCCGGGGAGGTCCGCGATGAGCTGATCTTTGTCAACTATCGTGATATTCGTGATCTGAACCCGCATCTGTATGCAGGCGAAATGTATGCCCAGAGCATCCTCTACGATACATTGGTCAGCATTACGGCAGATGGCTATGAAGGCTGTCTGGCGGAAAGCTGGGACATCAGCGAGGATGGCTGTACCTACACCTTCCACATTCGTCCCAATGTTCTGTTCTCGGATGGCGAAAAGTGCGATGCCAATGCCATTCTTGCCAACTTCAACGCCATTCTGGAAAACCGCGAACGCCACACTTGGCTGGAGATGATGAACCTGCTGGTGGGCGTGTCGGCTCCCGATGAAAACACTTTCGTCATTGAGATGAGTGAGCCTTACTACCCCATGCTGACGGAGCTGGGCTGCATCCGTCCCTTTGCCATGATCTCCCCCAACTGCATGATCAACGGCAGCACGAAGGATGGCGTCAATGGCCACATTGGCACCGGCCCCTATGTGCTGACGGATTTCGTGACCGATGAATACGCCGTGTTTGAGCGGAACGAGAATTACTGGGGCGAAGCGCCGGCCATCCGCAAGATCACGGTCAAGGTCATTCCCGACAACCAGACCCGTATCATGGCTCTGGAATCCGGCGAGATCGACCTGATTTTCGGCAAGAACATGATCGATGCCGATGCGATCAGCCAGTATCTGGACAGCGACAGGTTCACGGTCGGTCTGTCTGACCCCACCTCTACCCGCCATATCGTTATGAACACCACCCATGAGATTCTGGGCGACCCGGCGGTTCGTAAGGCATTGCAGCACGCTACCGACCGTCAGACCATCTCTGATGGCATCTTCTACGGTCTGGAGCAGCCTGCGGATACGCTTTACGCCACCACGGTTCCCTACTGCAATGTCGGCCTGAAGCCGTATGAGTACAGCACGGAGACTGCGGCGCAGCTCCTTGACGAAGCTGGATGGGTCCTTGGCAGCGACAAGATGCGCGCCAAGAATGGCAAGCAGCTTGCACTCGACCTGCTCTACAACAGTGACAGCGTGACGGAAAAGACCATCGCCGAGTATCTCCAGAGCGAGTACCTCAAGCTTGGCATTTCCATGACCATTCACGGTGAGGAAGAGCAGTCCTACCGCGATAACATGAAGGCTGGCAACTTCGATATGGTGTTCAATATCTGCTGGGGTATGCCGTATGACCCGCAGTCTTCGCTGGCTGCAATGCGTGCCCCGGTCTATGGCGACTATGCCGCTCAGCAGGGTCTTGAGGACAAGGCGGAAATTGACGAAGCCATTACCAAGATCCTGACCTCTACGGACGATGCCGAGCGTCAGGAGCTGTATAAGTCGGTTCTGACCAACCTGCACGAGGACGCAATGTATCTGCCGCTGACCTATGAGTGCAACAAGGCTCTGTACACCTCTGCTCTGCACGGTGTCCACTTTGGCACCGACCAGTATGATGTGCCCTTTGCGGATATGTATTTTGAATAAGAATTGACAGGAAAAGCCGCTTCGGGTATGGAGCGGCTTTTCTTGAAGAAAGGACTGCCCATGAAACGCTATGTTGTACGCAGGCTGTTGATGGCGATTCCGCTGCTGCTGGCCATTTCGTTCGTCTGCTTCTGCTTTATCAATCTGATTCCCTCCAACCCGGCGGAGGTCGCACTGCGCATCCAGCAGACCCCCGTGATCACGGAGGAGATCATTGCTGCGATGGAAGAGCAGCTTGGTCTGAATAAACCCTTCTTTGTCCGTTATTTTGACTGGGTGCTGGGCTGTCTCCACGGTGACTTTGGTATCAGCTATGTCAACCCGAAACGCACCGTGGCGGGCGAGCTGCTGCGCTGCCTGCCTGCGACCCTCCAGCTGGCAGGAACTTCTTTTGTCATCGTGGCGGTGCTCAGTATCCCCATCGGCTTCCTCTGTGCAGTTTATAAGGGCGGCTGGTTTGACAAAATTATGCGCGGACTGGTCTTTGTAACGACTGCCATGCCTGCCTACTGGGTGGGTCTGCTGCTGATGTGGGGCATTGGCGTTCAATTGAACTGGCTTCCCACCAACGGTAACGGAACATGGCGGCATCTGATCTTGCCGTCCTTCACGGTGGCATTGAGCTATATTTCGACGTATATCCGTCTGATCCGCAACAATATGCTGGAAAACATGAAACAGGACTATGTGCTTTACGCCAATGTGCGCGGGCTGCCACAGAAGTCGATTCTGGTCAAGCACATTCTGAAAAACTCCATGCACACCTGCATCGTGGCGATGGGCATGAGCATCCCGCAGCTGATCTCCGGCACCATCGTGGTCGAAAATGTTTTTTCGTGGCCGGGACTTGGTACGCTCTGCATCAGTTCCATCTTCAATCGGGATTACCCGGTCATCCAGACCTATGTTTTGCTGATCGGGGTACTGTTTGTCCTGTTCAATCTGCTGTTTGATATTTTGCAGACCGTCTCCGATCCCCGTCTGCGCAAGGAGGACTGACCATGAAAGAACGATTCTTCCGCAACCGCACGGCAGTGTTTACCGTTGTATTTGTATTGCTGGTGGGTCTTGTAGGCATTCTGGCTCCTGTCGTTGCGCCCAACGACCCCTATGAGACCAATATCCTGAACAAATTTGCATCCTACAGCCTGCAATATCCGCTGGGCACCGACCAGCTTGGCCGCTGTGTCCTTTCCCGCATGATCTATGGCATCCGTCCTACCCTCGGCCTTGCCCTGCTGACCATGTTCGGCACCATCAGTCTGGGTGCAATCCTTGGCATCATGGCGGGTTATTTCCGGGGCATTGTAGAAGAAGTTATCATGCGTGTGGTGGATGTGATGCTCTCTTTTCCCAGCCAGATCATGGTGTTCGCTGTGGTGGCACTGCTGGGTGTCAGCGTCCAGAACGTCATCATTGCAAATGTTTTTATCAAGTGGGCATGGTATGCCCGCATGATCCGCACGGGCGTCATGCAGTACCGCGACCGCAACTTTGTTCAGTTCTCCCGCTGCGTGGGAATGCCGGAGCGGTTCATCCTGTTCCGCCATCTGCTGCCCTCCATCACTTCAGACCTGGTGGTTCTGGCTTCGCTGGATGTGGGCTGGGCGATCATCAATATTTCCACGCTGTCGTTCTTGGGACTGGGCGTGCAGGCTCCCACGCCGGAATGGGGCGCAATGCTCAATGAGGCAAAAAATGTGATGACATCGAACCCGGTGCAGATGATCGCTCCCGGTATCGCCATTGTGGTGCTGGTCTGTGTGTTCAACTTGATGGGCGATGCTCTGCGCGATGTGCTGGACCCCAAGGAGGTGCAGAAATGAACCCTGTTTTTGAATTGAACGATCTGCACGTTTCTTTGCAGAGCCACCATAAGGAAATCGAATTGGTGCGCGGGGTGTCCTTCGCAGTTGCTCCCGGCGAGTGCCTCGGCATTCTGGGGGAAAGTGGTTCCGGCAAGTCAATGTCGATGAAAGCGGCGATGGGCCTGCTGGACCACAGCTTCCATGTCAAGGGCAGTGCACAGTTTCAGGGGGAAGATCTTCTGGGCAAGAGTGCTGAGGAACTGCGCCGTCTGCGCGGTGGAAAGGTGGGCATCATTCTTCAGAACCCGATGACCTGCTTTGATCCGCTGTACCGCATTGGGCAACAGATCGCCGAGACGTTTTCGGCGCATAACAACTGGACAGCAGAGGAAATTCATGTCCGCTCACTGGAACTGCTGGAAAAAATGCGCATCCGAAACCCGGAGGAAGTGCTGGAAAAATATCCGCATCAGCTTTCCGGCGGTATGCTCCAGCGCATCATGATCGGCATTGCAACAGCCATGAAACCAGCTCTTCTGATTGCAGACGAGCCAACCACGGCCATTGATGCCATCACTCAGTATGAAATTCTCAATGAACTTCTGCATATCAAAGCAAATCATAACACGGCCATGATTTTCATTTCACATGACCTGAATGCCATTTCTCGCGTGGCAGACCGTATCGTGGTGCTGAATCACGGAGCAGTGGTGGACCGCGGCGATTTCCAGCATATCCTGCATCATGCACAAGACCCCTATACGAAACTGCTGGTGGAGAAGCGCGCGGATGTTATGCGTCGGTACACCGCTGTTTTGAATGGCAAAAAGGAGACTGCCCATGCTTGAACTCAAAAACATCAATGTAAGCTTCCGCAGTGAGCGGCAGGATAAAATTTTTGGTCGTACCCGGCAGCAGGTGTTGTTTGATGTGTCACTTGCCGTAAAAGAGGGCACCTGTCTCGGTATTCTGGGGGAAAGCGGTTCCGGAAAATCCACGATGGGCCGTGTGCTCTGCGGACTGCTCAAACCAGACAGCGGTGAAGCCGTTCTGGATGGGGTTTCGGTCTACGCTTCCCGTGCCGGACGGCAAAATCTGCAAAACAAACTCAGCATTGTGTTTCAGGATTACACGACGTCTGCAAATCCCCGGTTCCGCATTCGGGATATTATTGGGGAAGGGCTGACCGTACAGGAACGCAGAGAGGGAAAAAAGCTGGATCGGAAAGGCGAAACGAGCCGTTTGCTGGAACTGGTCGGTCTGCCTGCCGATTTTGCAGACCGGTTTCCCCATGAGCTTTCCGGCGGACAGCTGCAGCGTGTCTGCATCGCCCGCGCGGTGGCCTGCAAGCCGGAGATCATTCTGTTTGATGAAGCAATCTCCTCGCTGGATGCGCATACGCAGGTACAGGTCATGGACTTGCTGCGGGAACTGAAAGATCGCCTTGGCTTGACGTACATCTTTATCACCCATGACCTGACTTCCATTACCTATCTTTGTGATGATGTGTTGTTCCTGTATCAGGGCCGGGTAACAGAGAACCTGCCGGTAGAGCGCATCAGTGAAACGAAGGACGAGTATGCCCGTAAACTGCTGGAATCTATTGTCGTCTTTGATACGGAGGAATCGGCATGACACTGTGCGGCTTTGAGATCGCCCCCGGTGAAAAACGACAGGTGAAACTGCCTGTTCCTGGCGGTGTACCGCTGGAAGCATGGCTGCTGTGCGGGGCGCACCCCGGAAAGACGCTGGTGGTCACAGCTGGGGTGCATGGCTGTGAGTACGTCGGCATTCTGGCTCTGCAAAAATTAGTGGAAATGCTGGACTGTGCTACTCTTTTTGGACAGGTCATTTTGCTGCCGCTGGTCAATTCCAAAGGATTTTTTGCAGGGGTAAAACAACTGAATCCGGCAGATGGCAGGAATCTGAACCGGGAATTTCCCGGCAAGGAGGATGGAACGGAAACACAGCGGATGGCATGGACGATCGAAAAACTCCTTTACCCGGAAGCGGATTTTCTTCTGGACCTTCACGGCGGAGACTGGAATGAAGAACTGGCCCCGTTGGTATTCTTTCCCTGTGGAGCCGGGCAAAAAGTGGAGCAGGAGACCCGCAGGGCGGCACAGGCTCTTTCTGTTTCCATGCGGGTCTGTTCAACAGCCCGAAATGGATTGTACAGCTGGGCAGCACAAAAAGGAATCCCTGCTTTGCTGTTGGAGCGGGGCGGAAATGGCCGCTGGACTCCCGAAGAGGTGGAAGCAGATTGCGAGGATGTACTCCGTCTGATGAACCATCTTGGAATAAGAAAAGGAGAGTTCGATGCCGTTCCGCAAACAGAGATTGCAAAAGCCGTCTACGAAGAAGCACCGGCAGATGGATACTGGTTTCCGCAAGTCTGTGCTGGGCAGGAAGTATTAAAGGATGCACTGCTGGGCAGGTGGAAAAGCTCCGATGGGACGCAGAACTGCGAGGTCCGTGCAAGATTTGCAGGGCGGGTTTTGTATGAGACCACTGCATTGGGCGTTCGCAGAAATGACCCGCTCGTTGCATACGGAACAGCATGAGTTTCCATAAAAACAAAAACAGGGTGCGCCCCTGAATAGGACGCACCCTGCCATCGCAATTCACAATTTGATTTGTTGGCAACAACCGTGAATTGCATATCGCAAACAAGTTGTTGAGAATTGCACTGCTGCGCTGCGCAAACGCGAACTTTTGGGAACACGCCACTTTCGGCAGTGTGCAAGAAAAAACAATGAAAACTTTGGCAAAAAGAGAGAGAGGGCTGGACGGTGCCAGCCCTCTTGACAAGGAAAAGCACAAGGCTCTTTATTATAATAAAGCTATAAGAACATAATAAAGGCAATTATTTGAAATTTTTGAAAAAACAGAAATCATTTTGATGATATGGGACGTTTTAATAGACAGGAAGGGGGGTGAACCGTATCCAGACAGAATTATTGCTGCGGAAAGCGCAGAGCGGAGATACGGGTGCGCTGGACACTCTGATTACAGCGTACTATCCACAAATTCTGAACTATTGCCGTTGGCATACAGCGGACGAGCAGCAGGCGCAGGATGCAGCACAGGAAACCTTTTTGAAAGCGGTGCGCTGGCTGGATTCCTGTGGTGGATTTCAGGGGGCATTCCGTCCCTTTCTGTACAAAATCGCAAAAAACATTTGCATCGATCTGAACCGTACGATGGAGCGGACGGAGGTATCGCTGGAGAGCTTGCCGGGCGAACCCGCCTATCAGGAAAGCGGCTTTGCTGCGGCAGAGGAGAAAGCAAACCTGCGAGCGCTGACGGCCCAGCTGGAGCCGGAACAGCGGGAACTGGTATTGCTGCGGTTCGCACAACAGCTTAAATTGCGGGAGATCGCGGAGATCACAGGTCTGCCCCTGCGCACGGTACAGTCCCGCCTGCGTGCCGCATTGAAAACCTTGAAAATGCAATTGGAAAAGGAGGACTGGAGATGAACCGAGCCTTTGAAAAAGAACTGTCCAGAGCACTTGCGGCAGAGCCGGACACAGCTGTCCCGGAAACGCTGCTGCGCCGCTGCCGGGCGGAACATGTCGTAAAACAACGGAGTGATTGGTGTGATTTGCTGCACTGCCAGTTCAAATTGCTGGGCTGGAAGGTCTGGGCGCTGGAAGCAATGGCGGCACTGGCGTTGTACAGTGTGGGTCGGGAACTTGCCCTGTGGGAGAAGGCATGGACATTACGCAATGCACTGTTTGGTCTGAGCACACTTGCCATGCTGACAGCTCTGCTCGGTCTGCCGTTTTTATACCGGGCAAGTCAATATAAGATGCTTGAACTGGAACATGCCACATATGCAGGAGTCGGTCGTCCGCTGGTGATGCGGTTTTTGCTGCTGCTGGCGGGGGAAACAATCCTGCTGGGAGTGCTGGTACTCAATGTGCGGGCAGCCGCGCCATGGAGCATCGGGCAACTGCTGGCGGTGCTGACCGTGCCATTTCTGACCGCAAACAATGAGCTGCTTCTGCTGCTGCGCTGGGTGCACCCGGAATGGATGATGACCGGGGCTGTACCACTGTTTGCAGGGCAGCTGTGTTTGCTGCGGTTCGTGCAATTATCGGAACTGCCGAAAGGTCTGCCGCTGGCGGCGGGTGTGCTGGTGCTCTGCATGGTGTTGCAGTGCATCCAGCTTGCCGCCCGGTCAGAATATATTGCAGAAGCTTGAAAGGAATAAGTCATGGAACTGAAAATTCAGAATATTACAAAGCGATACCGGGATAAAACGGCGGTGGATGATGTGTCCATCACTCTCACGCCGGGTGTGTGGGGACTGCTGGGGGCGAATGGTGCAGGCAAAACAACCTTAATGCGGATGCTGGCGGGCATTCTGCGGCCCAGCAGTGGCCGGATTTTGTGCGATGGGGTGGAGGTTGGAACGCTTGGTGCGGCCTACCGGGAAAAGCTGGGGTATCTGCCGCAGGAATTCGGGTTTTACCCGGAATTCACGGTGCAGGACTATCTGGAATATATGGCGGCGCTCAAGGGTCTGCCGCGCACAGAGGCTGCCCGGCAGATCGACGCACTGCTGGAGCGGGTAAGCCTCACTGAGGTGCGCCGCAAAAAGATCATAAAGCTTTCCGGCGGTATGAAGCGCCGGGTTGGTATCGCACAGGCACTGCTCAACGACCCGGAAATTCTGATTTTAGATGAACCTACGGCAGGGCTGGACCCCGGAGAACGGGTGCGCTTCCGCAATCTGCTGTCGGAGTTTGCGCAGGAACGGATCGTTCTTATTTCAACGCATATCGTTTCGGATGTGGAATACATTGCGGCCGAAAATGCCGTGATGAAGGCTGGCAAAATCATTGCACAGGACACCACCGAAGGGCTGGTAAAGCAGATCGAAGCCAAAGTCTGGCAGGGAAATATCCCGATGGAACAGCTTGCCCGGTGGGAACACCGGCTGCGGGTGGTGAACCTGCGCAACGAGCCGGACGGAACGGTAACATTGCGGTATCTGGCGGATGCACCGCAGCTGCCGGACAGCGTCCCGGCACAGCCCAGACTGGAAGATCTGTATCTGTGGCTGTTCCCGGAGGAAATGGAGGAAGCAAAATGAACCTGTATCGTTTGGAATTGAAACGTGTGTGCAAAACTCGTATGACAGCTATTCTGCTGGCCATTGCGCTGGTGCTGGCTGTGGTTATGGCATATCTGCCGGTGACCTTTATCGGCTGGACGGAACTGGATGCCAGCGGAAACGAAGTGCGTTACACGGGTCTGAAAGCAATCCGGAAACGGCAGGAGCAGCAGGTATCCGGTACCATCACGCCGGATGTCATGCAGGAAGCACTGGAAGCCTATCAGCGGGTGTACCGGCAGTATGATGCAAGCTCCATCAACGATATCCCGGTCGAGGTATTTTATAAAGAACTTGCCCGGTATCAGCCTCTTGTGAACAACGCAAAGGAAGCCTTTGCCGACCCGAAAACCGGCATGGCACCGGGCGTGATGGGGCTGACCGCAGAGGATATGCAGAACTTTTACAGCCAGCTCCCCAAACGGCTGGAATCGGTGATCTGGCTGGAACAAAGCGGAAAGCCCGGCTATGAGCAGGCGCAGGCCATTGCACAGAAAAAGTTCGATGCTGTACAAAAACCGTTCACCTATTCATTTGGGGTCAGTTCAGACGCAATGGATTACCAGACCCTGTTGAGCTTGCTGCTCACCCTGCTGTGCGCGGTGATTGCGGCTCCGGTGTTTGCATCGGATGCACAGACCGGGGCGCAGGACATCCAACTGTGCACAAAAAACGGCGGTCTGCGGCTAGCAGCGGCAAAGCTAGCGGCGGCGTTTAGTATCACAGGGGCGGCGTATCTGCTCTGCGGCGTGGTGTGGATCCTGGTCACGAATGCTCTATTTGGCTGGGAAAGTACCCAAACTTCCGTGCAATGGCTGTTTTCTGTGACCAGCCTGCTGCCGTATACCGTTGGCCAGATGGAGTGGGTCATGCTGGTGGCAAACTTCCTGATCTTCTTTGCGGAGGTGGCCTTTGTGCTGATGGCATCTGTATGGGCCAAGAACAACCTGATCGCTTTGTCTGTGGCGCTGATCAGTGTGGTGGCACCGCTGATTGTTTATATGGTCGTGCCGGGCTCCTTTGGAGAATGGCTGTCCACCCTGATTCCGGCAGGGGGCATTGGGCTTTCCAATGCATTGCTGTATAAAATGATCAGCTTTGATTTTCTCTATGCAGGCGGGCATACCTTCTTTCAGGCAGATGTACTGCTGGCATCGGCACCGATCAAGATCGTTCTGCTCGTTGGATTGGCAGCATGGGGGTATCTGCGAAAGACCAAGGTGGCTTAAAATGAATGCTGGACATTACTGTTTTTTAACTGGTGATGTCCAGCATTTGTTATTTGGTGTTGCCCGATCAATTTTAATGAAATCTTTATACTTCTACAATTTTCTTTACGGCTCTTTTATTTATTCCATGCTAATCTTTATGCACACGGATAGGTAAAGGAGCTTTTATGATTCAATATCCTCGTTACAGGCAGCACCGTTTTTCTTCTTTTCAGGTCATTATTGCAGGTTTTGCAGCAGTTGGTCTGGTGGGCGCGTTGCTTCTGATGCTCCCGATCGCTGCACAGCAGCGGTGCGTTACACCGTTCCATGAGGCACTGTTTACCTCCACTTCTGCCCTTTGTGTGACCGGCCTTGTGGTACAGGATACCGGCAGCTACTGGTCGGCTTTTGGGCAAAGCGTGATCCTTCTTCTGATCCAGATCGGAGGATTGGGCGTCATTACGGTGGGTGCTGCCTTTGCGCTGCTTTCCGGGCGAAAGATCTCCCTCAAGCAGCGCAGCACGATGCAGGAAGCTACTGCTGCCCCACAGATGGGCGGCATCGTGCGGCTGACAGGCTTTATTCTGCGGATCACCGCTCTGTTTGAATTGGGCGGTGCTGCACTGCTGCTGCCGACGTTCTGCGCTGATTATGGTTTGCGCGGGATCTGGTACGCGCTGTTTCATTCCATTTCGGCGTTCTGCAATGCCGGCTTTGACCTGCTTGGAACAGAGGGGGCAAAATTTGTTTCGCTGACACGGTATGCAGGAAATCCATTGCTTACCACAGTGATCGCGGCCCTGATCGTCTTTGGCGGCCTTGGCTTTCTGACATGGGAGGATATTTATACATATCGCCTTGATCTTCACCGTTACCGGATGCAGAGCAAGGTGATCCTTGTCACAACGGCATTTCTTCTGGTACTGCCGACGCTGTACTTTTATTGTTTCGAGTTCACGGCAGGCTCTGCCCGACAGCGCATTTTATTGTCGATGTTCCAATCCGTCACACCCCGTACTGCCGGCTTTAACACCGCTGATCTTGCTGCGATGGGCAGCACTTCACAGGCATTGATGGTGGTTCTGATGCTGTTGGGCGGTTCGCCCGGCTCTACGGCAGGCGGCATGAAAACCACAACATTTGCCGTTCTGCTGGCCAATATGTGGGCAACCTTCCGCCGCAGAGAAGATGCCGAATTTTTCGGGCGGCGCATAGATGGTTCCGCGGTCAAGAATGCTGCCACGATCGCAGGGATGTATTTGACGCTGTTCTTCCTCGGAGCCTTTGTCATTGCTGCGGCAGAGCAGCTGCCGATGTCGGTCTGTCTGTATGAGACCGCTTCGGCTGTGGCAACGGTAGGTCTGACATTGGGCATCACGCCGCAGTTGGGGATCCTTTCGCAGGGGGTGCTGATCGCACTGATGTTTTTGGGACGTGTTGGCGGATTGACGTTGATCTATGCGGCATTTGGCAGCAGCCCTGCCCACTCTCGTCTGCCGCAGGAGAAAATTGCAATCGGATAAAGGAGACAGGTATGAAATCGATTCTTTTGATCGGGCTTGGCCGTTTTGGCCGCCATATTGCGCAGGAACTGAATGAGCTGGGTCATCAGGTCATGGCAATCGACAGCAACGAAGACCGTGTAAACGCCGTGCTTTCCTATGTGACGAATGCACAGATCGGTGACAGCACCAGCGAATACTTTCTGCGCTCCCTTGGTGTCGGCAATTTTGATGTGTGTATCGTAACCATCGGCGGCAATTTTCAAAGTTCACTGGAAACAACATCACTGCTCAAGGAGCTGGGCGCAAAGCTTGTGGTCTCGCGCGCAGAGCGGGATGTACAGGCCAAGTTTCTGCTGCGCAACGGTGCGGATGAAGTGGTCTATCCGGAAAAGCAGCTGGCAAAGTGGGCAGCGATCCGATACAGCTCCGAACACATTCTTGATTATATCGAGCTGCAGGACGACCACGCCATCATGGAAGTGACCATTCCGCCGGAATGGATGGATCGTACGATCGGTGAGATCAATATCCGAAAAAAGTATAACATCAATATTCTTGCGCTGAAAAAAGACGGAAAGCTCGATATGAACATCACGCCGGATACGCAGCTGTGCCGGGATGAAAGTATGCTGGTTTTGGGAAAATACGCATCGATCCAGAAGTGTTTCCGGCTCTGAAAAGATAGGACGGATCGTATGGATGTCGCTTTGTTATTGATGGTTCTTGGAGTCATGTTGAGTGGTTTTTGGGCAGCAGATGCGCTGGATCACATACGATGGGAGATCCTTCGACAGGAAGGAAAAAGACGCGGCTGGTGGTCGTGACCATCAAATTGTGCTATACTGTGGGCAAGGCAGGTGATCTTTATGAATCAGAACGACCCACCCACTGAACATATTCTGGCGTGTCTGTCGTCCTCTCCCTCCAATGCAAAGATCGTGCGGACGGCAGCAACGATGGCAAAGGCGTTCGGCGGGACCTTTACAGCTCTGTATGTCCGGACTCCGGATTCGGATCAGATGGGAAAAGAAGATCGTCGGCGTTTGCAGCAGCACATTCGTATGGCAGAGCAGGCAGGTGCCGACATTTCTACGATCTACGGGGATGACATTCCACAGCAGATCGCAGAGTTTGCCCGCATCTCCGGCATTACAAAAATCGTGCTGGGGCGCTCCAGCGTACATCGCCGCCATTTCTGGAGTGGACCCTCACTGACTGAAAAATTGACGCTGACTGCCCCCAATCTGGATATTTATATCATCCCGGATGCTTCTGCAGAAAACGGCTACGGTTCAGGACGGAAGCTGTTCATCCGTCCGTTTCTGCCTTCTGTCCGCGATTTACTGGTCACCGCAGGCATTTTGAGCTGCATCACGCTCATCGGCTTTCTTTTTTTACAATTGGACTTTGCGCGCTATAACATTATTACGTTCTATATGCTGGGGGTGCTGTTCACCGCATTGTGTACCAGCGGTTACACCTGCGGTGTGCTGGGCTCCATTGCCAGTGTTGCGCTATACAATTTTTTCTTGACGGAACCGCGCTTGACATTCCATGCGTATGATCCCGGTTATCAGGTTACATTTGCCCTGATGCTGACCTCTGCAATCATTACCTGCACCCTGACAACGCGGCTGAAGGATCATGCAAAAATGTCCGCGCAGGCAGCGTTCCGTACAAAAATACTGTTTGATACAAATCAGCTTTTACAGAGAGCAAAAAGCGAGGAAGAAATCCTCTCTCAGACAGCGTCCCAGTTGATGAAGCTGCTGAACCGGAGCCTGATCGTTTACCCGGAACAAAACGGAGATCTTGGGTCAGAACAGGTTTTTGGGATTGATGGGGAAGTGCCGCGCAACATCTTTTCTGCACCGGAAGAACGGGATGCAGCAAACTGGACGTTTGCCAACAAAAAGCGTTCTGGTGCAGGCACGGATAGCTACCCGGACGCAAAGGGGCTTTATCTTGCACTTCGGACCGGGGGCGGTGTGTTTGGAGTGGTTGGGATCGATCTGTCCGAAAAACCGCTGGATGCCTTTGAAAACAGTGTGCTGCTTTCCATTCTGGGCGAAGGTGCGCTGGCAATCGAAAACCGCAGAAATGCGCTGGAAAAAGAGCAGGCAACAGTGCAGGCAAAAAATGAAGAGCTGCGGGCAAACCTGCTGCGCACGATCTCCCATGACCTGCGCACCCCGCTGACCTCCATTTCCGGCAATGCCAGCAATCTGCTTTCCAACGGAGAAACGCTGGATACAGAGACCAGGAACAAGATCTGCACCGATATTTTTGACGATGCACAATGGCTGATTGGTCTGGTGGAAAATCTGCTTTCTATCACCCGCATTGAGGATGGTCGGATGAATCTGCAGATCTCACCGCAGCTGATGGACGAAATGATCGAAGAAGCATTGCACCATGTCAACCGGAAAAGCTGCGAACACACCATCACAACACAGTATGGGGACGAGATCCTCCTGGTCAATGTGGATGCGCGGCTGATCATGCAGGTCGTTGTCAATCTGGTGGATAACGCCATCAAATACACCTCCGTGGGCTCGGTTATTCAGATCTCGGCTTACCGGAAAGACCATCAGGTCGTAGTGGAAGTTGCAGATAACGGTCCCGGCATTCCGGATCGCGCAAAAGCACAGGTGTTCGAGATGTTTTATACCGGGCAGAGCCGCATCGCAGACAGCCACCGCAGCCTTGGATTGGGTTTGCCCCTCTGCCGTGCGATCCTGACGGCTCACGGCGGAACATTGACCCTGCGTGACAACATTCCCAATGGCAGTGTCTTTTCTTTTGCATTGCCGCAAAGCGAGGTGAACATTCATGAATAAGCCGTCCATTCTGGTCGTAGAGGATGATGTTCCTGTACGGTGTCTGATCACAACGACCCTGAAGACCCACGGCTATAAATATCTGACTGCTTCCAATGGGGAAACGGCGATCATGATGACTACCAGTCACAACCCGGACATCATGCTGCTGGATCTTGGGCTGCCCGATATAGACGGCATCGAGGTCATCCGCAGCGTCCGCACATGGTCGAACCTGCCCATCATCGTCCTGAGTGCCCGGAGCGAAGATTCTGATAAGATTGAGGCACTGGACAACGGCGCAGACGATTATCTGACGAAGCCGTTTTCCGTGGACGAGCTGCTGGCAAGACTGCGTGTGACGCAGCGCCGATTGAATCTGCTGGCTTCTGACGGCATCAATAGTCCGGTTTTTGTCAATGGCCCTTTGAAGATCGATTTCTCGGCCGGCTGCGTCTGGTTGAGCGAGAATGAATTGCATTTGACTCCCATCGAGTACAAACTGCTGTGTGTGCTGGCGCATAATGTGGGCAAAGTGCTGACGCATACCTCCCTCACGCAGAAAGTATGGGGCAGTACGCAGGAAAATGACATTGCTTCCTTGCGAGTTTACATGGCATCCCTGCGCAAAAAATTGGAACGATGCCCGGATGCGCCGCATCTGATCCAGACCCATGTTGGTGTCGGATACCGGATGCTGCGCGTGGAAAATGATGAAGCATAGTAAAAAAAAAAAAAACAGGGTGCGCCCCCGAATAGGACGCACCCTGCAAAAGACCACAGACGATAACGATATGTACAACAGGGCGTTCCCCGTCGGGAACGCTCTGTTTCTCTTTGCTGGTAGTGCGATGAGCCTGCTCTGCCTGCCAAGGCAAACTCGTGTTTGCGCAGCAACAAAAGCCCCAGTGGGGCTTTTGAGCGACCGAACGGTCTGCGACAGCAGATGGAGGGGCCTCGCCCCGACAAGTGACCGTTGCCCTTCCTCGCTGTTCCAGCAGGCAAGGATGGCCGGGTAGAATGCCCGTGCCAGACGTTTGATGGCTTCATCGGGGTAAGGGGAAATGTTTGTGGACTTTTTCTTTTTGTTCAAACGCACACTCCTTTGACGATCCGTAGACAGCTTAATGTGATTGTACCTGATGCATCATCCCTTTACGAATCTCGTAAGTTTTATCTGCTACGGCATCATAGTAGGCATTGTGACTGATAACGAGAATTAACTTTTTTTCCTTGAGCTTTAACAAATAATTGATCAGGCTATGTTCAGCTTTTTCGTCAAGGTTGCTTCCGGGTTCATCCAGCAAGATGCAAGAAGAGTTACCCAAAAGGGTACGTGCTAGATAAATCTTTTGCTTTTCGCCCAGAGAAAGATTCTCAGGCTTGATAGTCACCTGCTTGTCAGCGGGAGGCAGCTGAAGAACAGTTTCAAGTTCTTGATACTGTGTATTGGAAATCTTTCGTCCACAAACAATGTTTTCTCGGACTGTACCTGGAAAAATGAAGTTAGGATAGAAAAGATAACTTGGTTTTGATTGGTCGCAGTTAAATCTTCCGTTTTCGTTGAAACGGAGATGCTTTGCGTCCGGGGCAAACACACCAGAGATTATATTGAACAGAGATGACTTGCCGCAGCCATTCTCTCCATGGATCAGCACCAAACCTTTCCCATGGACAGTAAAGTCGTTCACATGGAAAAGCGCCTCACTCTCCGATCGCATCAGGTCGATATTATGAGCCTCGATTTTTGGAGGGGCTACAGTATCTGTATTCTTTTGCTGATCTGGCATGGCAAGAAAGTCTGCCACACGATCGAAGGACGGCTTCTGGCTGATAATCTGGGCATGAAGTTGAGAAATTTCTGACAGAGGATTGAACAGGTAGGCAATAATCTGAATAGAGAATAACAGCTGACCGATGGTCATGTTTTGCAACACCACTTGGTTTCCACCAATGATTAAAATAAGCAGAGGTGCCAATGTGGTGACAAAAAGAGGGAATTCTTGCACAATCAGCAGAAGAAAGTGTTGACGATTGCGAGCATCAAGATATGACTTCAGAGCCTCATGATAGCGGTTCTGCATATAATTTTCGACCTTGTTTAGAGTAATGCTAACCTTGCCGTTGAGAATTACATCAAATTCCTGAAACCATAAATCTCCAGCTTCCCTCTCCTTGGCTACCAGTCTTTCCAGTTCGCTTTTGTTAAGAAAACTGGGAACCATGTAGAGCGGAATCAAAATGATTGCCGTCAGTGCAACAGATGGGCTGGCATAGAAAAGCAGAAGTCCAATGATGATAATTACTTTAACTAAGTTTGCAGGTACTGTGACCAAATAGCTACTTACAGTATATATCGCACTGACATCGTTAGCCATATTTTGAATACGGGCTTTGTTCTGGCTTTCATAGGCAGGGATACTGCTACTCAAAATCTTTTGCGCCAGATGTTGGCGGTAATTACCCGCCATGCGATCTGCATTCATCTGAGAATTATAGTTGACGAAATAAAACTGGTAAAAATGAATTAAAAAAACACAAACAATGATTCCCAAAATCCACGAGGTTGGCATATGAGTGCCTGAGGTAATCCAGACATCTGTAAGATACAGAGTTAGGCCAGCAGGCAACAAGGCAAGCAAAAAGCCCACCAAGTCAAAAATGATTCGCACAGCCAGCTGAGACCAAGTAATGTAGATTCCACGTTTTTCAAGATATTGTTTCATTTGAAGTCTCCTTTCTGTTGTATTCGGCTCTACTCAACGGTTTACTTCTTTTATGTTAAGCCGTGAGTTTTGCGGTGTCTACATCTTATCACAGTAAAAACCGGCTGACCATATCGTCTGGTGTAATAAATAATTTCATAAGACGACAAGTCAACGAGAGAAGTGCTTGCGTGATGACATAAGGCGTACTATAATAATTATAATATTGATTCTTTGAGGTACTGAAGAATGCAGAACTATAGGCTTGGTGATTATATCCGCCAGCGACGGCAGGAGTTGAATTTGACGCAGGAGCAAGTCTGTGCAGGCATTTGCGAGCCTGTTACTCTCTCCAGATTTGAAAATGGAAGGCAGACCCCCAGCCGTACAAGGATCAATGCTATTCTACAACGCCTTGGCTTGCCAGATGATCGGTATTATGCACTTGTAACACCAGAGGAACTGGAAATTGAGGCATTGGAAAAGGAAATCGTGGCCTGCAATGCGCTGAAACACGTTAATGAAGGCTTTGACAAAATCAGCCAGCTTGAGAAAATCGTAAAGCCAGATGATCAAATTGCACAGCAGTTTATTCTCCGCTCAAAAGTTCTTCTTGGTGGGTTGGATAAGAGGTATTCAAGTGACGAACGAATCCAGATGCTTATGCAAGCGGTTCAAATGACGATACCAAATTTTCAACTGAGTAAAATTGAAGACTATCTTTACACGTTGGACGAAATGAAGCTAGTTAATCAAATTGGAAATGCTTATTCCTTGGCTGGGGATAATGAAAAAGCAGCCGATATTTTTTATCGGTTGCTTCAGTATATGAGACGCCATCTCCAAGAAATGGTCACATCAAACAGGATGCTTCCTTTGGTTCTCTACAATTTCGCCAGATCTCTGGACTTGTTGGAAAGATATGAAGAAAGCGCAAGAGTTGCAAGAAATGGAAAAGAAGCTTGCATTAAATATGGACATTACCAAGTACTTCACTCTTGTCTGGAAATCGAAGCTGAGTGTGATTTCTTCCTTGGCAAAAAAGAAGAGAGTGCAGAGCGATATCGTGAGGCCTTTTACATTTGCAAAGTTATGAGATACGAGGATGACTTGCAGATTATTCGTAATGAGGCCCAAAAATATCTGGACATTATTTTCTAAATGTTAGGTAATATCGTCCTGTGGTGTAGCGGCATCTGCTGGTGTAGTGGGGTCACCGTTTGCTCCAAACGAAGTTCCTGCCCCTGTTTGTGCAGCGGTGTTGACGGAAAGTCGGTATCACATTCGGTCGGCTCATGAAATTTTCAAGGTGCGTTTCCCGTAAAAGAAAAATACCGCCCATGCGGCGCAGCGATGATTTTGTCGGGTGAATCGGCGACAAAATGAATCGGGTGTGTTGCGGGGCGGTTAATCTTTCTGCTGCCTTTATAGGCTGCGGCCTGCTGATCTCTGCAGGTGAGCATGACCAAAATGGTCCTCCATATCAAGCTTCTGCTAACAATGTTAATACGTCCTAACATTGTCAAAAACCATTGAAAAAGTCCGAAAGAGTGCTACAATACAAAGATAAAGAGCCTGCCCCCGCTCAAGGGGATGGGCGCTCAGATAGGAAACACAGAAATGAGGGATAAATATGTTTGATACAAAAAAGCTTGCACTGTTTTTGGGTGGTGTAGTGTTCGGCTCTGCCGGCTTCAAGGTGCTGTCCAGCAAGGACGCCAAAAAGGTCTACACCCAGACCACCGCTGCGGTGCTGCGGATGAAGGACTGCACCATGCAGACTGTGAACAAGGTGCAGGAGGAGGCCGGTGACATCCTTGCCGATGCAAAGGCCATCAACGAGAGCCGCGCCGCCGAGGCTGCACAGGAGGTCATCGAGGATACGGCTGAACAGCCCGCAGAGCAGACTGCACAGTGATACAACGCAGCGGAGCCGCCCTTGGGCGGCTCTTTTTTACGCAGAGGGGTAAGAAAAGCAATGAAATGTACGATCTTACATGAAGGTAAGGGACGGATGCGGGTGCATGTCTGCGCCGTGCGCATGACCCTGCACCGGGCAGATGTGCTGGAAGCCTACCTGAACGGGCAGGACAACATTCAAAAAGCCACCGTCTACGAGCGCACCGGAGATGTGGTGCTGACCTACCGGGGCAGCCGGAAGGATGCCGTCGCCCTGCTGGCGGCCTACCGCTTTGACAACGAAGAGTTAGAGGTGCTGGTCACTTCCCACGATAGCCGGAAGATCAATCAGGAATATCAGGAAAAGATGGTCAACCTTGTGGCGGGCCGGGTGTTCCGCAAAGTGTTCCTGCCCGCGCCCATTGCGGCGGCATATACGGTGTGGCGCTCCATCGCCTTTGTCTGGAAAGGCATCCGCTGCCTGCTGCACCGCAAGCTGGAGGTAGAGGTGCTGGATGCGCTCAGCATCACCGCCTCCCTCCTGCGGGGGGATTACAGCACCGCAGGGTCGGTGATGTTCCTGCTGACGGTGGGCAGCCTGCTGGAGGAGTGGACGCGGAAAAAGAGCTTGGACGACCTGGCTCGCAGCATGGCGCTGAACGTGGATAAGGTCTGGGTGCGCACCCCGCAGGGCGAGGTGCTGGTGCCGCTGACCCGTGTCCATGCCGGGGACGAGGTAGTGGTGCGCTCCGGCAATATGATCCCGCTGGACGGCACGGTGCTGGAAGGCGAAGCCATGGTCAATCAGGCTGCCCTGACCGGCGAGTCCATGCCGGTGCGCAAGACCACCGGTGCCACCGTCTACGCCGGAACAGTGGTGGAAGAGGGCGAATGCGTCCTTGTGGCCAAGGCTGAGGGCGGTGCCAACCGCTACGATAAGATCGTGGCGATGATCGAGGAATCGGAAAAGCTCAAGTCCGGCACCGAAAATCGGGCTTTGCAGCTGGCCGACCGTCTGGTGCCGTGGTGCCTTGCCGGTACGGTGGCTACCTATGCCTTTACCCGCAACGTCACCCGTGCCATCTCCATCTTGATGGTGGACTTCTCCTGTGCGCTGAAGCTTTCCATGCCGCTGGCAGTGCTCTCTGCCATGCGGGAGTGCGGGGAGTATCACATCACCGTAAAGGGCGGCAAGTATCTGGAAGCGTTGGCAAAGGCGGACACCATCGTGTTCGATAAGACCGGCACCCTCACCCGTGCCACCCCACAGGTGGTGCAGGTAGTGCCTTTCTCCGGCTGCGGGGAGCAGGAGGTATTGCAGCTTGCCGCCTGTCTGGAAGAGCATTTCCCCCATTCCATGGCAAACGCCGTCGTCCGTGCTGCCAAGGAGCGGGGAATCTCTCACGAAGAGATGCACTCCGAGGTGGAGTACATCGTGGCCCATGGCATTGCCAGCCGGGTAGGGGGCAAGCGGGTGGTCATCGGCAGCGCCCACTTTATTTTCGAGGACGAGGGCTGCACCATCCCGGCAGGGGAACAGGCAAAGTTTGATGGGCTGGATCCGCAGTATTCCCACCTGTATCTGGCAGCATCCGGGGTGCTGGTGGGGGTCATCTGTATTGCAGACCCCCTGCGCCCGGAGGCGGCACAGGTGCTGCGCCAGCTCCAAAAGCTGGGCATCACTCAGACCGTCATGATGACCGGCGACAGTGACCGCACTGCCCGCGCCATTGCGTCGCAGGTGGGGGTAGACCGTTGCTTTGCGGAGGTGCTGCCGGAGGATAAAGCCGCCTTTGTCCGCGATGCCAAAGCCGAGGGACATACAGTTGTGATGATCGGCGACGGCATCAACGATTCGCCCGCTTTGTCGGCGGCAGATATCGGCATCGCCATCCATTCCGGTGCCGCCATCGCCCGAGAGATTGCCGATGTGACCATCCGCGCGGATAGTCTGGAAGAGCTGGTGACCTTAAAAGCCATTGCCAACGCCCTGCAAAAGCGGGTGGGCAGCAATTACCGCTTTGTGCTCAGCTTCAACTCGGCCCTCATCCTTCTGGGGGCTCTGGGCATCCTGCCTCCTGCCACCAGCGCCATGCTGCATAACCTTTCCACCCTTGGCATCAGCCTGCGCAGCATGACAGACCTGTTGGAGCAGAAGCCTTCCCTGTAAAAATGGTACGCCGGAGCGTCCGCAGATGCTCCGGCGTACCGAAATGATAGCTCTTTCCACAGAAAGCAGTGCATCTTCTACAAGAAACTGCTGGATGCTGGGATGACGCAAAGTAAAAACGATTACTTCCCCAGATGCCAGATGTCGCGGTCGTACTCGGCAATGGTGCGGTCGGAGGAGAACATCCCGGCTTTGGCAATGTTTACCAGACACTTGCGCCGCCAGCCCATGGGGTCGCAGGCGTAATCGCTGAGGGCCTGCCCTTTGCGGACGACATAAGCATTGAAATCCGGCAGAGTCTGGAACCAGTCCTTGTGGATCAGCTCATTGTGCAGGCGGGTCAGGTTTTCGGCGCGGCCGGCAGCCAGCATCTCCGGGCCGGTGAGGAAGCTGATGGCGCGGCGGATGTTGGCATCGCCCTCCACCCACTGGGCCGGGTCGTAGTCGCCCACGGCGTAGCGGTGGATGACCTGATCCGAGGTCTGGCCGAAGATATAGATGTTCTCTTCGCCCACCTGCTGGCTGATCTCCACATTGGCACCGTCCATAGTGCCCAGCGTCAGCGCACCGTTCAGCATGAACTTCATGTTGCCGGTGCCGGAAGCCTCCTTGGAGGCAAGGCTGATCTGCTCAGACAAGTCACAGGCAGGGATGAGCTTTTCGGCAGCGGTGACGTTGTAATTTTCCACAAATACCACCTGCAGCCACTTGGATACCTCCGGGTCTGCGGCGATGACCTTGGAGAGGGTCAGCAGGGCATGGATGATGTCCTTGGCAATGGTGTAGGCAGGAGCAGCCTTGGCACCAAAGATGCTCACCAGCGGCATGGCAGGCAGGTGCCCTGCCTTGATCTCGTAATACTGATGGATGAGGTACAGCAGGTTCAGCTGCTGACGCTTGTACTCGTGCAGCCGCTTGGACTGGATATCGAACATGGCATCGGGATTCACTGCCACCTTCTGAGTGCGCAGCAGCCAGTCTGCCAGCGCTGCCTTGTTGGCCTTTTTCACGGCGGTCAACTCGCCCAGCACGGCTTCGTCGTCGGCGAAGGCCAGCAGCTTCTCCAACTCGGCAGCGTCCTTGCGGAAGCCGGAACCGATGTGCTTTTCCAGCGTGGCGGTCAGGCGCGGGTCACATTCCAGCAGCCAGCGGCGGAAGGTGATGCCGTTGGTCTTGTTGTTGAACTTTTCCGGGTACAGCTCATAGAAGCCGTGCAGCTCGGAATTTTTCAGGATCTCGGTGTGCAGCGCTGCCACGCCGTTGGTGGAATGGGTGAAGTGGATGTCCATGTGGGCCATGTGCACCCGGTCGTCCTTGTCGATGATGGCAAGGCTCTCGTCCTCGGTGCGGGTGCGGGCCAGTGCGTCCAGCTTCTCAATGATGGGCATCAGCTGGGGCACCACTGCATCCAGATAGGCGCGGGGCCACTTTTCCAGTGCCTCAGCCAGAATGGTGTGGTTGGTGTAGGCGCAGGTCCTGGTGACGATCTCCACAGCTTCCTCAAACTCAATGCCTCGCTGCCCCAGCAGCCGGATCAGCTCCGGGATGACCATACTGGGGTGAGTGTCGTTGATCTGGATGGCGGCGTAGTCGGCCAGATCGTGGTAATTGCAGCCCCGGGCGGCGCACTCTGCCAGAATGAGCTGGGCACCGGCAGAAACCATGAGGTACTGCTGATACACCCGCAGACGGCGGCCTGCCTCATCGGAGTCGTCCGGGTAGAGGAACAGGGTCAGGTTCTTGTCGATGGCGGTCTTGTCAAAGGCAATGCCGTCATGGACGATGCTCTCGTCGATGGTATCCAGATCGAACAGATTCAGGGTGTTGGTGCGGCCCTCGTAACCGGTGACAGCCAGCTTGTACAGCCGGGCAGTGTATTCCTTGCCCGCCAGCTCCACCGGGTAGGTCACATCGGTCTTTTCGGCCCAGCTGTGGGCGGTGAGCCACGGGTCGGGCTTTTCGTTCTGCACACCATCCTCAAAGGACTGGTGGAACAGGCCAAAGTGATACCGCAGGCCCACGCCGTCGCCGGGCAGGTTCAGCGTTGCCAGCGAATCCAGGAAGCAGGCTGCCAGACGGCCCAGACCACCGTTGCCGAGAGAAGGCTCCGGCTCCACCTCCTCGATGTCCGAAAGGCGCTTTCCGGCAGCGGCCAGTGCATCCCGGGCTTCTTCGTACAACCCCAGATTGATGAGGTTGTTGGACAGCAGCTTGCCGATAAGAAATTCGGCGCTGATATAGTATAGCTTGCGGCCGGTAACGGGCTGCACGCGGTCGGCACTCTTCTGCCGCACCAGCTCCAGCAGTGCCAGATACAGCTCCTGATCGGTGCAGTCCGCCAGCAGCTTTCCGGTGAGGCTCTGTAATGTTTCGGTAAAGCTCATAATGGATTCTCCTTTGTTTTCAGATACACCTTACGGAAAACAGGTTTGACATTTATAATGCAAGATATACCAGATAAAACAATCGAAATCTTGCCTTAAAGAAGCAAATTATGGTACAATCCTATCATCTGGAGGTGAGATGATGCATAATCAGGCTTCTTTGCAGGAAACCAAGCAGCACGGTGCCGTGCGGTTCCCCTTCAATTTGTATCCCTGCACCATTCCGGGAGATTTCCCGCAGGTGGCACTGCACTGGCAGGAGAGCATGGAGCTGGTCTTTGTCAAGCGGGGCGCGGGGCTGGTGCAGGTGGGCGCTGCGTCCTGCCCGGCCTATCAGGGGGATATCTTTATTTTTACGCCCGGCACCCTTCACGCCCTGCGGCAGGCAGAGGGGCAGCGCATGGAATACGAGAACATCATCTTTGAGCTGGAGCTTCTGGGCGGTGCGGAGGACCTTTGCGCCGAAAAATACCTGCTTCCGCTCCAGAGCGGGCGGCTGCTGCTGCCTGCGCGGCTGACTCCCAACGACCTGTGTTATCTCCAGGCCGCCGCCTGCCTGCGGGAGGTGGAGGAAGCCAACCGTGCCAAGCTTCCCGGCTATGAGCTGCTGGTCAAAGGAGCACTGCTGCGCTTCCTCTCCCTGCTCATTGCGCAGGGGAAACAGCAGCTCTCCGCGGAAACTGCCGATACCCAGCGGCTGAAAGCCGTTCTGCAATGGATCTCTGTCCATTATGCCGAGGGGCTTCGGGTCGCCGATGCCGCCGGGGTCTGCTCCTTCAGTTCCAGCCACTTCATGCGCTGGTTCCGGCAGATGACAGGGCAGAGCTTTGTTGCCTTTCTGAACGAATACCGGCTGAATGCCGCCGCCGAAGCGCTGCATGCTACGGACGAGACGGTGCTGACGATCGCTTCCCGGTGCGGGTTTGAAAACCTCTCCTATTTTAACCGGGCATTCAAGGCGCATTTTGGCATGACTCCGCGGGAGTACCGGAAAAAATAAACAAAATGAGGCCGTTCCGCTTCTCTGAGAAGGAGAGGGAACGGCCTCATTGTTTTGATCAGACTTCCGGCGGGCAGCAGCTCTCCCGGGGGATGAGCTTGTGTGGCACAAGGATCTTTGTTGCCAGCAGATTCGGGTTCTCGATGTGGTTGATGGTCTGGCTGGCGGCCTCCATACCCAGCTGATAGGGGTTCACGTCCACGGTGGTCAGCTGGGGGCTGGTGATGCGGGAGAACAGCGAATTGTTGAAGGAAACGATGGAAAGATCCTTCGGGACGCGCAGCCCCAGTTTGCCGCAGAACTGTTCCAGCACCACGGCCAGAATGTCATCGCTGACCAGCATGGCCGTGGGATGGTCCGGTGCGGTGAGAAGAGCCTTCAGCGTCTCTTCGTAAGCGTCATTCAGGGTGTTGACCTCCACACAGTCCTCCTCCCGGGGAGTGATGCCATGCTTCAGCAGGGACATCTGGTAGCCGCGCCTGCGCTCTGCCGAAAACAGCATGGCGTTGCTGACACCAAAATAGGCAATGCGGCGGTGGCCCATTTCATAGAGGTAATCGGTGGCTTCCTCACCGGCAAGGGCGTTGTCATTGTCGATATAGATGGTCTGATTGGCGGACTGCGCCGCCTTGCCCACAATGACATGGAGCAGCCCTTCGCTGCGCAGGTAGGCTGCCACCGGGCAGTCCTTTTTGGAATAGAGCAGGATAAAGCCATCTGCCTGCGCGTTGGCCACCATGCTCTGGATGGCATCCAGAACTTCGGTATCGTCCTGCCCGGTGATGACCGTGTTCACATACCGCCGCTGGTTGCAGAACTGCCCGATGCCGCGGATGATCTCCAGATGGAAGGCGTTCTCGTAGACATCCCGCTGGGAGGAGGGCAGAATGATGCCGATGGTCTTGGAAAAGGCCTCCACCGGTTCGGCCTCGAAATTTGGTTCATAGCCCAGCTGTGCCATAATGCGGCGTACCCGCTCCTTGGTTTCCCGGCTGATGGAAGGGCTGTCCTTGCAGGTGCGGGACACGGTGGAGGGCGATACCCCCGCCGCCGCTGCCACATCCTTGATGGTAACTGCCATAGTCTGTTCCTCCCTGATGTAGTAGGTCTATTGTAAAGCTGTTTGCACGCAATGTCAATGATTTGCGCACGAGCTTGCGTAGAGTATGCAACTGTGCCCTTTGCGCACCTTCGATGTTTTCAACAAAGAAACTTGCAAACTGTTGTGCAAAAAGCGGAAAATATATTTTTGACCTAGAAAACTCTTGTAAAAACTGCAGAGTTGGATTATTCTTGTTGCGTAAAGTTACGCAACGGTGATGCAACGATTGCGCAAAATGGTGCAAAAGGAAATAAGGAGGAACATTATGGCAACAACACAAGCAGCTCCGGGGAAAAAGGGGCTTATCAACTTTGACTTCTTACAGAAGCTGGGCAAGGTGCTGATGACCGTCATCGCCGTCATGCCTGCTGCCGGTCTGATGATCAGTCTGGGCAAGCTGGTGCAGATGGGCGGCGGTGACATTGCGGCAGTTATGACCATTGGCACCACCATGGAGAACATTGGCTGGGCGGTCATCAACAATCTGCACATCCTGTTTGCCGTGGCCATCGGCGGCAGCTGGGCAAAGGAGCGTGCCGGGGGTGCCTTTGCGGCTGTGCTGGCATTTGCCCTCATCAATGTCATCACCGGCAACATCTTCGGTGTCACCAGCGCCATGCTGGAAGATCCCAACGCCGTGACCCACACCCTGTTCGGGCGGGAGATCGCCGTCAACGGCTACTTCACCTCTGTGCTGGGTGCCCCGGCCCTGAACATGGGCGTGTTCGTGGGCATCATTGCCGGTTTTGTGGGCGGCGTGGCTTACAATAAATACTATAACTTCCGCAAGCTGCCGGATGCACTGGCCTTCTTCAACGGCAAGCGCTTTGTGCCTATGGTGGTCATTGCCTATTCTGTGGTCATTTCCATGGTGCTGGCACTGTTCTGGCCTGTGGTCCAGACCGGCATCAACAACTTTGGCATCTGGATCGCAAACTCTTCCGAGACTTCTCCCGTTCTGGCTCCGTTCATCTATGGCACGCTGGAGCGTCTGCTGCTGCCCTTCGGTCTGCACCACATGCTGACCATCCCCATGAACTACACTTCCTTCGGCGGCACCTACACCATTGCCACCGGTGTCAATGCGGGCAGCCAGGTGTTTGGTCAGGACCCGCTGTGGCTGGCATGGGCCAACGACCTCATCAACTTCAAGAAAACCGGTGACATGGCCGCTTACAACAACCTGCTGGCTACCGTTACCCCCGCCCGCTTTAAGGTGGGCCAGATGATCGGCGCAACCGGTCTGCTGCTGGGCATTGCGTTGGCCATGTTCCGCCGTGTGGATGCCGACAAGCGCGCAAAGTATAAGTCCATGTTCATCTCCACCGCGCTGGCCGTGTTCCTGACCGGTGTGACCGAGCCGCTGGAGTTCATGTTCATGTTCTGCGCTATGCCGCTGTACATCGTGTATGCACTGCTGCAGGGCTGTGCCTTTGCCATGGCAGGCATCATCCATCTGCGCCTGCACTCTTTCGGCAATCTGGAATTCATCACCCGTATCCCCATGTCCCTGCAGGCCGGTCTGGGCGGCGACATCATCAACTTTGTGCTCTGCGTGGTGGCATTCTTCATCATCGGCTATTTCGTGGCCTACTTTATGATCGGCAAGCTCAAGCTGGCAACGCCGGGCCGTCTGGGCAACTACACCGATGACAACGCGGATGATGCTGCAGCCGATACCAAGGCCGAGAAGAAAGCCGACAAAAAGGCCGATAACGGCCAGGCCGAGCGCATCATCGCCCTGCTGGGCGGCCGGGAGAACATTGTGCTGGTGGATGCCTGCATGACCCGTCTGCGTGTTACCGTGAAGGACCCCGCCAAGGTGGCCGACCTTGCCGCATGGAAGGCCGAGGGCGCTCTGAGCCTGCTGGTGAAGGGCGACGGCATTCAGGCTGTGTATGGCCCCAAGGCAGACGTTCTGAAATCTGACATCAATGATATTCTGTAAAAAACTATGAAACTGCTGACTTTGAATACCCACAGCCTCATCGAGCCGGACTATGAGGCAAAACGGGAGATCTTTGTAGACTTTATCGCCAGGGAGCAGCCGGAGGTGTTCGCCCTGCAGGAGGTGAACCAGACCGCCGCCGCTCCGCTGCTGGGAGAGATTCCGGCGGGATATTTCCCCTGTCCCGGCAATGGGGTTCCGCTGAAAGCGGACAACCACGCCGCAGCCGTAGCCCGGATGCTGGAAGAGCGGGGCGTGCAGTACCATTGGAGCTGGCTCCCGGCAAAAATTGGCTACGACAGGTACGATGAGGGCATGGCAGTGTTCAGCCGTGCACCCATCACCGCCGCTGAAAACCTGCTGCTGAGCAAGTCCGATGATTATAGCTGCTGGAAGACCCGCCGCACCCTGGGCATCTGCGCAGGAGATGTCTGGTATTACACAGTGCATCTGGGCTGGTGGAAGGACGAAACGGAACCTTTTGCCGCCCAGTGGGAAACGCTGTCCCGGGCGGCAGGCACAAAAAAGACCGCCTTTCTGCTGGGCGACTTCAACAGTGAGGCCGACGTGCGGGGCGAGGGCTACGACCTTGTGCTCCGCAGCGGCTGGCAGGACACCTACCGTCTGGCACAGCAGCGGGACGAGGGCTACACCGTCGTGCAGGCCATTGATGGCTGGCGGGATGCCCCGGATGCGGCGGCAAAAAAGCGCATCGACCAGATCTGGTGCTCCCAGGCGATCACTGTAAAAAGCACCCGGGTGGTGTTCAACGGCTTGCAGGAGCCGCAGGTGTCCGACCACGCGGGTGTTCTGATCGAGTTATAAAGGAAGAGGGAAATGAAGATGCAGAGAAGTGCAGGCATTTTGCTGCCCGTCAGCAGTCTGCCGTCCCCTTACGGCATCGGCTGCTTTTCGCAGGAAGCATACGACTTTGTGGACTGGCTCAAGGAGGCCGGGCAGACCTACTGGCAGATCCTGCCGCTGGGTGTGACAAGCTACGGCGACAGCCCGTACCAGAGCTTTTCCGCCTTTGCGGGCAACCCCTATTTCATCAGCCTGGACGCACTGGTGGAGGAAGGGGTGCTGACTGCCGCCGAGTGCAAAAAGGCGAGCTTTGGCCGCAAGGCAGATGATATCGATTACAGCCGCCTGTATACCGAGCGGGGCCGCCTGCTGCGGCTGGCCTACTCCCGCAGCGACATCGGCCACAACGAAGCGTTTACAGCCTTCTGCGAAAAAAACAAGTGGTGGCTGGACGATTTTGCCCTGTTCATGGCGGTGAAGGGCCGCTTTGAGGGCAAGCCGTGGATCGAGTGGGCCGAGGATATCCGTCTGCGCTGGCAGCCCGCGATGGACTATTACCGCCGGGAGCTGTATTTTGAGGTGGAGTACCACAAATATCTCCAGTTCAAGTTCGACCAGCAGTGGCGCAGGCTGAAGGCCTATGCCAACAGCAAGGGCATCCGCATCATCGGCGATATCCCCATCTATGTGGCGCTGGATTCGGCGGACGCTTGGGCAAACCCGGGTCTGTTCCAACTGGACAAGGACAACATTCCCACGGCGGTGGCGGGCGTTCCCCCGGATGGATTTTCGCCCACCGGCCAGCTCTGGGGCAACCCGCTCTACCGCTGGGAGGCGCACCGCGCAACCGGCTATCAGTGGTGGATCACCCGCCTGTGGTACTGCTTTGAGCTGTATGATGTGGTGCGCATCGACCACTTCCGCGGCTTCGATGAGTATTTCTCCATCCCCTACGGCAGCGAGACTGCCGCGCCGGGCCACTGGGAAAAAGGCCCCGGCATCGAGCTGTTTCGTGCTGTGGAGCAGGCACTGGGCAAACGGGAGATCATTGCGGAGGATCTTGGCTACATGAGCGATACCGTGCGTCAGCTGGTGCGGGACAGCGGCTTTCCCGGCATGAAGGTGCTGGAATTTGCCTTTGACTCCCGGGATACCGGCAGCGCCAGCGACTACCTGCCCCACAACTACCCGGTGAACAGCGTGGCCTATACCGGTACCCACGACAACGAAACGCTGGTATCGTGGTACCAGACCATCACCGGCGCGGAGCGCGCCATGGTGCGGGATTATCTGTTCGACTACGCTACCCCGGAGGAGCAGCTCTATAAAAGCATGATCGCACTGATCCTGCGCAGCGCAGCGGCGACCTGCATCATCCCCATGCAGGACTGGCTGGGGCTGGATAACTCCGCTCGCATCAATCAGCCCTCCACCGTGGGCCAAAACTGGCGCTGGCGGCTGAAAAAGCCCCAGCTGACCAAGAAGCTCCAAAAGGAGATCTGCCAGCTGACCACCCGCTACGGGCGGAAGAACTGGGCGTAACTGTATGAAAGCCATAAAACCCCATGTCCGGGCCGTTCACACAACAGTCTGGGCATGGCTCCATCATTGTAAAGGTCATCAAGCAGTACAATTCCGCTCCCGTGGGTGACTATCTCAACTGATTGCTCCCTGACAAAAAGGCCGCTTCCGTTCAAAAACGGAGGCGGCCTTTTGCGTCCGGCAGATCTACCACTGGTTAAAATGTATCCGGTCATCCTCATAGCGGCTCTTACGCGGGGCAGTTAGGTCTGCTTCCGGGTAGCCAAGGGCGATGATGGAGTGGGGCACAATGGTCTCCGGCAGACCGAAGAGCTTTTGCTGGGCCACCACCCGGTCCATCTGGGGCCAGGTGCCCAGCCAGACTGCGCCAAGCCCCAGCTCCTGTGCAGCAAGGCAGATGTTCTGGGCGGCAATGGCTCCGTCAATGACCCAGTAGTCCTTTGCAAAGCGGAACGCACGGTCAAGGTCGCCGCAGACGAGGATACCGGCGGCAGCTTTCCGTAGCGGCTCGGCAGGGCGGCCATTGGCATCGGCCATCTGTGCCAGCTTTTCCGGGTCGGTCACCACCACGAAGGACCAATCCTGTGCATTGACGCAGCTGGGGCCACTCATAGCCGCTTCCAGCAGCTGGTGCAGTGTTTCGCTTTTGATGGGCTTGTCGGTGAATTCCCGGCAGCTGCGCCGGGTGAGAATGGCATCCAGAGTGTTCATAGATCAGTGCCTCCTGTTTTGATTTGCCCCAGTATAGCACAGTGGTTTGAAAATTTCATGTGCGATTTGGATTGCAATTTGGGATCATTCCGGTTATAATACTTTCCGTTAAGAATACAAAAAGCCGGCTGACAAAGCGTGAAATCCTGAGGAGATGCTACCCCTCAACGATTTCACGCTTTTTTGTTTGCCCAAAAAGGAGGACCTATGAACCCGAAAAACAAACTGGCGGAAATGCCCATCCGCCCCCTGCTGTACACTATGGCGGTACCGCTGATGCTGTCGCTGCTCATCCAATCGCTATACAACATCGTGGATAGCATTTTTGTGGCACGGCTGTCGGAAACGGCCTTGACTGCCGCCTCTCTTGTATATGCCATCCAGTTTTTGATGATCGCCATTGGCGTGGGCACTGCCGTTGGTCTGAACGCCCTGCTCTCTCGCAAACTGGGGCAGAAAAAGCCGGAGGAAGCCTGCCGTGCCGCCACCACCGGGCTGTTTCTGATGCTGGGCACCTCGCTGGTGTTTACGCTGGTGGGGCTGCTGTTCTCGAACCGGATCGCTGCCGCCTTGACCAACGATCCCGAATTGCAGCAGCTCTGCCGGGAATACCTCTCGGTGAACCTCGTGTTCTGCTGGGGCATCTTTTTGCAGACCTACGGGCAGCGGCTTTTGCAGGCCGTGGGGGACACGGTGCTGTCTATGGTCTCCCTCATCATCGGCGCAGCAGTCAACATTATTCTCGACCCCATTATGATCTTCGGTCTGCTGGGCTGCCCGGCCATGGGCATCCGGGGTGCAGCCATTGCCACCGTCATCGGGCAGCTCATCGGTGCAGCGGCGGCGCTGTGGTTCAACCGGGTCAAAAACCCGGTCATCCACGTCCGGCTAAAGGGCTACCGTTTCCTCTGGCAGGATGTGGCCGACATCTACCGGGTGGGGCTGCCCACCATCGTGATGCAGGCCATCGGCAGCGTGATGACCTTTGCAGTCAACGGCATTCTACTGGGGGTGTCCTCCACGGCGGTGGCCTTCTTCGGCATCTACTACAAGCTGCAAAACTTCCTGATGATGCCGGTGAACGGCTTGGGACAGGCGGCCATCCCGGTGGTGGGTTTCAACTACGGCAGCGGCCAGTCTGACCGGGTGCAGCAGGCATGGAAAGTCCTGCTGCCCACCGGCGTGGTGTTTGCCCTCTGCGGTACGGCGGTTTTTATGCTGTTCCCGGCGCAGCTGTTGGGGCTGTTCTCCGCCAGTGACGAGATGCTGGCCTTTGGCGTGCCCGCCCTGCGCATCATCTCGGTGACCTTCCTGTTCGCGGTCCTCACGATCTTGTGCGGCTACTTTGCCTCCGGCCTGGGCAATGGCATGGTCAACATGATCGGCGGTGCCCTGCGGCAGCTGGTGGTGCTGGTACCCTGCCTGTGGCTGCTCATCCGCACAGCAGGCATCGACAAGGCATGGTTTGCATTCTGGGCCTCAGAAGTGGTGGCCTGCGTTTACAGCCTGTGGGCGGTACGGAAAGAGCTCCGCTGACACAAAAAATGCACCCACTCTGCGCATTGCAGAGCGGGTGCATTTTGTCATATTCGTACCGAGCCATGGCTGTTTTCACAGTGTGGTGATTATTCCTCGGCTTCGGCCTTTGCAGTTTCAAGGAAGGCCCGGATCTTATCCACCTGGATCTGTGCCACGGCCCGGCCGGTCTCGTAGACGCGGCGCAGCTGGTCGGGATCACGCTCCATGGCACCGATCTCCAGCGGGATGGGCGGGCGGATAACGTAATCCTTGCCGGACTGCTCCAGCATGGAGATGTAGCTCAGGGTTTCGTTGTAGCGCTCGTGGCGGTCAGCCACAGCCTCCACAAAGGCAGGATAGCGCAGATACCGTGCCCGGATGGCGGGCAGCATGGGATTCTTCTTTTTCACAAACCCCTTGGGCTGGGTCAGGATGATGAGGTTCCGCTTGTAGCCGATGGACTCAAAGAAGCGGATGGGGATGGAATCGGCAACGCCGCCGTCCAGCAGGCCGTAATGGCCGATCTTGACGATCTTTGCGGCCAGCGGCATGGATGCCGAGGCTTCCATCCAGCGCACATCCTCCGCATCACCGGTGCGGCACTTATAATAGATGGGGTCGCCGGTGCGGACATCGGTGCAGACCACAAAGTAATCCATGGGGGATTCCCGGAAAGCCTTGTCGTCGAAGGGGTCAAGCTTTTCGGGCACCTCGTGGTAGCAGAAATCCTCGCTGTACAGGTTGCCGGTGCGCAGCAGATTGCGGAAGCTGGCATAGCGTTTGTCATTGCAGTAGGTGGTGTTGTAGCGGATGGTCCGCCCGATCTGGTGGGATTTGTAGTTGCAGCCGAACACTGCTCCCGCCGAAACACCCACCATGCCGTCTACCGTGATGCCCTGCTCCATCAGAACATCCAGAACACCGGCAGTGAACATGCCCCGCATGGCACCGCCTTCCAGGATCAATCCGGTCTTCATACGCGTGATACTCCTTCTCCTCACAATGCATCCCGCCCGAACAGGCGGCAGGATGCAGAAAACGGGCACCTTTCCCTGTGCCCGGAGCGCCCCGGAAATCCACCCGGAGCCGTTGCTTCCAGTATACTCAAATTTTGCTGAAAAACAAGAGAGAAAATGCCAAAAGACCTTGAAAACAGGGGGGCAAATCCGGTATACTAGGTAAAATCAAAATGCAGTACCAAAGCTTGGAGGAAGAGACGGATATGAAACTGCTGGAAGAACGCATTCAGAGAGACGGGATCGTGCGCGAGGGCAATGTGCTGAAGGTGGATAGCTTCATCAACCACCAGATGGACATCCCCCTGTTCCGCGAGATGGCAAAGGAGTGGAAGCGCCTGTTTGCAGGCAAGCCCGTCAACAAGGTGCTGACCATTGAGGCCAGCGGCATCGGCATTGCCGCCGTGGTTGCCAGCGAGTTCAATGTTCCTGTGGTGTTTGCCAAAAAGTCCATGAGCATCAACCTGGATTACGACAACTATGAGACCAAGATCCAGTCCTTCACCCACAAGAAGATTTACAACGTCATCGTCTCCAAAAAGTTCCTCACCGCAGAGGACCATGTCCTGATCATCGATGACTTCCTGGCAAACGGCTGTGCCCTGATGGGCCTGCTGGATCTGGCCAAGGAGGCCGGAGCCACGGTTGAGGGCATTGGCATTGCCGTGGAGAAGGGCTTCCAGCAGGGCGGCGAGCTCATCCGCAGCAAGGGTATCCAGCTGGAGAGCCTTGCCATTGTGGAATCCATGAACAGCGAGACCGGCGAGATCAAGTTCCGCGAGCAGCCGCACCAGAACTGAAAACAAGCACTTCAAGACCGCTTCGGCGGTCTTTTTTGCTGCCCGTTTTCAGGCCCCGTCAAAACTGTCGCCGTCAGCGGGGAGGTCGGCGGCGGTCTCTGCTGTGGAGGCAGCCGGGGCTTCCGTGGTGCGGGGCACGCCCTTGTACACCAGCGTCTGCTCCAGCACTTCGGCACAGACCGGGGCCGACAGGCTGCCGCCTGCGGTCGTCCAGCTGTGGGGTTCGTCCAGGCAGACCAGGCAGAGAAACTGCGGGTCGTCGATGGGAGCCACCGCCACAAAGCTGGCAATGCGGGCTTTTTCGTCAGCGCTGTCCAGCTTCTGGCTGGTGCCGCTTTTTCCGCCCACCCGGTAGCCCGGGATCTGGGCGTTCCGCCCGCCGCCGTAGAGCACCACGGCTTCCATCATCTCCCGCATGGTCTGGCTGGTCTCTGCCTTGAGCACCTGCCGTTTGCAGACAGGGGAGAACTGCTCAATGGTACTGCCGTCCGGGGCCAGGATCTCCGAGACGACGTAGGGCTGCATCAGCTTTCCCCCGTTGACCACGGCGCAGACTGCCGCCGCCATTTCCAGATAGGAGATCTTGCTGCTTTGCCCAAAGGCACAGGAGGCCAGCTCTACCGGGCCCATCCGGTCGGCGGTATAGTACAGGCTCTTTTTCGGTTCGGCGGGCAGGTCGATGCCGGTGGGCTCCCGCAGGCCGAAGGCGGCAAAATAATCGCAGAAGGCCTCCCTGCCCAGCCGGGCTCCGATCTGGATGAAGCTCTGGTTGCAGGAATTTTCCAGCGCCTGGGTCACGCTCTGGGCCCCATGGCGCTTGTGGTTGGCACAGTGGAAGCGGGTGCCCGCCACCGAGATGGATTCCCCGCAGTAAAAGCTGGAATGCTTTGTGATGGCTCCGGCATCCAGCGCCGCCGCGCAGGTGATGAGCTTGAACACGCTGCCCGGCTCGTACAGGTCGCTGACAGCCTTGTTCCGCCACTGGGTCTGCTGGGCCAGCTGCAAAGCGGCCTTGCGCGCATCACCGGTCAGGGCCTCCACGGCGTTCCGGGCGGCGGTGTCGGCAATGACGCGGGGTTCGTTGGGGTCGTAGGAGGGCGTGGTGGACATGGCCAGCACGGCCCCGGTGTTCACATCCATGACGATCCCCACGGCCCGCGCCGCCACATGGTGCTCCTGTACGGCGTAAGACAGCGCGTTTTCAAGGTAGTGCTGGATACAGCTGTCGATGGTGAGCCGCAGGCCGTCCCCCTCGGTGGGAAAATGCTCGGTCTCGTAGCTCTGCTCCAGTGTGTAGCCCCAGGCGTTGACAGCCGTGAGCACCACGCCGTTTTCCCCGGTGAGCAGATCGTCATATTTCAGCTCCAGCCCGGCCACCCCTGCGTTGTCCACATTGGTGAACCCCAGCACCGAAGCCAGAAACGCTCCCTGCGGATACCAGCGCTTGCTGTCCTGATTGATGCGGATGCCGGTGATGCTGTTTTCCTCGCAGAAGTCCCGCACGGCATCGGCTGCGGCGCGGTCCACCCGGTAGCGGAGCAGGCAGTCGTTGGAGCGGCGGTCGCTGAATTTTTCCAGCAGGGCCGCTTCGTCCAGCGCTAAGATCTCCGCAAGGCCGTGAGCGGCAAGGGTGATTTTCTCTTCCGGCATCTCCCGGGGCGAGGCCCGCAGGGTCCAGCAGCTGCTGTTGGCGGCCAGCAAAAGGCCGTCGGCGCTGTAAATGCGCCCCCGGTCTGCGGGGACCACGGTGTCCCGCAGCTGCTGGCCCTGTGCGCGGTCGGCATAGAAGCCGTCGGTGCGCACCTGCAGGAAAAAGAGCCGCACGGCCAGCCCCAGGCAGACGGCACAGAACAGCACCGCCACGGCCCGTGCCCGGCGGCGGAATCCCCGCTCGGGCAGGGTGCGGAGAAATTTGGGCATAACCAAGCCACCTTTCGGTTTCGCCAGAGACTGAGAGATTGTACAGAGTATCTGCCTATCTTTACGCAGAACCTCAAGAAAATAGACTAGCAGCCCCGGTTTTGACATACAATAGTGAAACTGGGGGTGACGAAATGAAAGAAGCTGCGGCACTGCCGCGGGGCGGGCGGCACAAGGCACCGCTGCGGCCGCTGCCGGCCATGGACCTGCCGTTTCTGGTGCTGGTACTCACGCTGGTGGGGTTCGGGCTGGTGATGCTGGGCAGTGCGTCGGGGGCGGTGGCCCTTTACCGGCGGGGCGATGCCTTTGCCTACCTGCGCCCCCAGCTGCTCTACGCTGCCATGGGCATTGCGGGGCTGTGGATGGCCAGCCGGGTGGACTATCACATCTTCCACAAATTGGCCTGGCCGCTGCTGGGGGTCTCGCTGGTGCTGCTTGTGGTGGTGCTTTTTATGCCGGAATACAACGGCTGCAAACGGTGGCTGGTGCTGCCGGGGGTGGGCACCCTGCAGCCAAGCGAGATCGCAAAATTTGCCGTGGTGCTGGTGTTTTCGCACATCATCTCGCTGAACCATGACAGGATGCGCAGCTTTGCGGTGGGGGTGCTGCCCTTTGTGCTGGTGCTGGGGGTGGTGGCGGCGCTGATGCTGCTGGAACCCCATCTTTCGGGCACTTTGCTGATCCTGGGCATCGGGGCAGTGCTGATGTTCGTGGGCGGCACAGGTCTGCGGTGGTTCGTGCTGGCGGGCCTGGGCGGGGCGGCCGCCATCGGGGCGGCGGTGGTCGTTATGCCGGACCTTGTGCCCTACGCCGCCGACCGCCTGCGCTCCTGGCAGGACCCCTTTGCCGACCCGCTGGGGGATGGCCACCAGACCATCCAGAGCCTGTACGCCATCGGTTCAGGCGGGGCCACCGGGCTGGGGCTGGGGAACAGCCGCCAGAAGCATCTGTTTGTGCCCGAACCCCAGAACGACTTCATCTTCTCCATCGTCTGCGAGGAACTGGGCTTTGTAGGGGCCTGCGCCGTGGTGCTGCTGTTCGTGCTGCTGCTCTGGCGGGGCATTACCATTGCCGCCCATGCTCCCGACCGTTTTGGGGCGCTGCTGGTGGTGGGCTTTACCGTGCAGGTGGCCCTGCAGGCTGTCCTCAATGTGGCCGTGGTCACCAATACCATCCCCAACACCGGCATCAGCCTGCCCTTTTTCTCCTCCGGAGGAACGAGCCTGATGATGTTGTTGGGAGAGATGGGTATTGTCCTATCCGTATCAAGAGGTGAGACCTGACGGAATAGAAAACATAAAGTTGAATTGCCAAAGGCTCTCCCTTTGGGAGCAACGACGACGACCACCGCCTGCGGCGGAATGAGGGAGGAGTTGTTGGGGCCGCGGCCAGCAGGACGCAAGCGCAAGGGTTTGCGCGAAGCGGATGCTGGGAGCCGCAACCCGGTGCTGGCGCGAAGCGCCTGAGAGGGCGAGGATGCTATAAATTACAAAACAAACTTGTCCGCCTCACACTCCGGCCCTGTTTTGCATACGGTGGGGTATCTTTTGCGGAATGGGGGCACGGACATGGAGGAACGGATCGTGGTGACGGGGGGCCGCCCGCTGAACGGAAGCGTAAAAATTCCAGCTGCAAAAAACAGCGTTCTGCCGCTTTTTGCGGCATCGCTGCTCTGCACGGGAGAGGTGCGGCTCCAGGCTGTGCCCCGCCTTGCGGACGTGGAACATTGCATGGCGCTTTTGCGGGGTGTGGGCTGTGCCGCCCGGTGGGAAGGCAGTGATGCGGTACTCTCCGGCCCGCCTGCCAACAGCACCCTGCCGGGGCAAACAGCGGGACAAATGCGGGCCTCCATCCTGTTCTGCGCGCCCCTGCTGGCAAGGCTGGGCCGCGCCGAGACCAGCCTGCCCGGCGGCTGCCGCATCGGGGCCCGGCCCATCGACCTGCATCTGGCGGGGCTGGCAAAAATGGGGGCGGTGGAGCTGGAAGCTGGGGAAGGGCGGCTGGTGCTGACGGCTCCCTCCGGCCTGCACGGGGCCGAGATCACCCTGCGCTTCCCCAGCGTAGGGGCCACCGAGACACTTCTGCTGGCCGCTGCCTGTGCCAGAGGCAGGACCATCCTGCGGGGAGCGGCCCGGGAACCGGAGATCGCCGACCTTGCCGCTTTTCTGAACCGGTGCGGCGGCTGCATTGAGGGGGGAGGCCGCTCCACCCGTCTCTTATACAAATCTGACGCCGCCGGCGAAAAGAGAGGTGGAGGATCCCGGGGGGGCCGGAGCCTTTAAAAAAAAAAAAAGCACAGAAAGAGCCGACGTCAGAGGATGACAACGAATGGAACAAGGATAAG